>R16__coassemble_1137_pt1 | contig 24303 bp, 20 predicted proteins | sample R16__metabat2_low_PE_008 | metagenome-assembled genome bin R16
CCGCAATCCGCCACATATTGCAGCACAGCCCGCGCAGCGCCGCCGGTGCCCAGCACACAGACATCCTTTCCGGCAGGAACCAGACCGTACCGTTCCAGCATCCTGCCAAAACCGAAATAATCCGTGTTATAGCCCAGGGCCTTTCCCTCTTGAAACGCGATGGTATTCACCGCGCCGATGGTCTCCGCTTCGGGAGAGATCCAGTCCAGATACTGCATCACCGCCATTTTATGGGGAATCGTCACATTCACGCCCCGATACTCCCGCCGCAGCCGCGCCAGCCGCGCCGCAAGCTGCTCTGCCGGCATCTCCAGCAGCTCATAAGAAGCCGCAAGCCCGATACGGGAAAACAGCGCCTCATGGATACGGGGGGAGAGGCTGTGTCCCAGTGTTGCGCCGATCAGTCCAAATTTCATCTTCATCCCTCATTACAGACCTTGTTCTCACATACGTTTCAGTGGCGGTCTTTTTTCTCTTGAGCCTTCTCGCTCAAGCATAGTGCTTTGTGCTCAAGCTACGTTGCAGAGGCGGTCCGTTACAGCTTCCCGGCCCCTTTTGCTTCACGCGCTGTCCGCAAATGCTTTATTTTTTATGATCCGCCACATAGTTACCCAGCACCGTGCAATACGTGCTATAACGGGACAGCTCCTGCAGGCTCTTTTGCACCCCCGGGTCTGACAGATTGCCCGTCAGGTCCACATGGAAAAAATATTCCCAGGATTTGCCTTCGATGGGGCGGGATTCCAAATTGACAAGATTCAAACCGCACTGATAAAAATGACCCAGCACATGGTATAAAGAACCCGGTTCGTGTTTCGCCGCAATGACAACGGTGATTTTATCCGCGTCAGGACGATGTTCCGGTTCCGCAGCAATAATAATGAAACGGGTGTGGTTGGCCGCGTTAAAATTAATGTGTTCCGCCAGAATTTCCAAGCCGTACAGACGCGCCGCCTGTTTAGACGCCACGGCGCCTTTTGCCTTGTCGCCTTCCTCCGCTACCATCTGGGCGCTGCGGGCCGTATTGAAAAAAGGAATCAGCTCGATCCGCGGATAGGCTTTAAAAAATTCGCGACTTTGTTCCAGTCCCTGGGGATGGGAATACACGGCTTTCAGGTCTTCGATCCTCGTACCGGGAAGAGCCAGCAGATTCTGATTCACCTTGATAATTTTTTCCCCTACGATATGACAGTCGTATTTGCGCATCAGATCATATACTTCGGTAATGCCGCCGGTCGATGAGTTTTCTATGGGCAGGACACCGTACTTGATCTCCCCCTTGCGCACAGCCATCACCACGTCCTCAAAATGGACGTAATTCATTTCAATTTTAGGAATTTGGGTAAAATAATCTTCCAGGGCCTGATGACTGAAAGAGCCTTGTACCCCCTGATATCCTACCGGGATGGGAGCGGCGCTGCGGGCCCGTTTTTCCATGGACCGGGTCAACAAGCGGATTTGCAGGTTCCGGCTCGTCTCCATGATTTTTTCCATGATTTCCTGCAGCGGCGCCCCATATTCCGGGTTGCGCAGCCGTTCCGCCGTCCTTGCCAGCACCTTTTGCTCCCGCTCCCGGTCCAGCACAGGCAGGCCGCGGGCCTCCTTATAAGCCCCCACCCGTTTGACCGCATCCAGCCTTTTTTCCAGCGCGTCTACCAACGTACAGTCCGCCTCGTCAATTTCCCTGCGCAGCGCTTCCAATTCCGGTTCTGTCATCGTCTTCATCCTTTCTCTATACATCTGCCAGCATATCCCAAAGAACCCAGGCCGTAACCGCTTCCAGCACCGGCACCGCCCGGGGCACGATACAGGGATCGTGGCGGCCTTTCACCGTCAACAGGGTATCGGTTCCCTCCGCCAGATTCACCGTAGCCTGGGGTCGGGCGATGGAAGGCGTGGGTTTGACGGCCGCCCGGAACAAGATCGGCATCCCGTTAGTAATGCCCCCCGTAATGCCGCCGTTGTGGTTGGAAAGGGTCCGGACCTGCCCTTGAACAAAGGTCATGGGATCGTTGGCCTCACTGCCCCGCAAAGCCGCTATGCCGAAGCCGCTGCCGAACTCCAGCCCTTTCACGGCAGGCACCGCAAAAACCGCATGCGCCAGCCTGCTTTCCAGGGAATCAAAGAAGGGATCCCCCACTCCCGCCGGCAGCCCTACCGCCATCACTTCCACGATGCCTCCCACGCTGTCCTGCTCCCGGAGGGCCCGGCCGATCTCCGCCTCCATCAAAGCCGCCCGCTCCGCCGCCAGCACAGGCAAACGGCACAGGCGCAAGGCCCGCAACCGTTCCGGCGTTTCTCCCAAAGGCTCGAACCTGCGATCCTCCACCGTTCCCAGAGCCGCAATATGCGCCCCCACCACGATGCCCCGCTCGGAAAGGAGCGTCTTGGCGATGGCTCCGGCAAAAACCAGAGGCGCTGTCAGACGGCCGGAAAAATGACCGCCGCCCCGGTAATCGTTGCAACCTTTATATTTCACATGCCCCGCATAATCCGCATGACCGGGACGCATGCTGTCCTTAAGCGCCGCATAATCGCCGGAGTGTGAGTCGCGGTTGGGGATCAGCGCGCACAATGGCGTTCCTGTGGCCCGTCCTTCAAACACGCCGCTTTCGATACGATAGGCATCCGTTTCCTTGCGCTGCGTACTGAGCAAGTCGGTGCCCGGCGCGCGGCGCGCCATCTCTTCTTTGATAAAATCTTCCTCTATGCGGGTGCCCGGCGGTATGCCGTCCAGTACCAAACCGATGCCGTTGCCATGTGATTCTCCGAAAATCGTCAGCCGCAGATTACGGCCATAGGTTGCTCCCATAAGCCTCTCCTCATTTACTTTTGCTCTTATTGCTTTACTTTTATTACTCTTGCTTTTATTACGTCTGTTGCCTTTATGCCTGCCAATGTTCGGCACGGCCCCCTGCCACCGCATAATCCTGCCAGAAAGCGGGATAGGATTTGGCAACGCTTTCCGCGCCGGAGAGCACCACCGGGGCCTTGCAAGCCAGCGCCGCCACCGCCAGGCTCATGGCCACCCTGTGATCGTTATGGGCATCCGTGTTGCCGCCGCCCGGCAGAAATCCTCCCGAACCGGTGATCCACAGTCCTTCCGGTTCTTCTTGAACGCAGGCGCCCAGGGCATTCAATTCCGCAGCCATGGCGTTCAGACGGTCGCATTCTTTGATCCGCAGCCTGCCTGCATGGATGATGTGCGTCGTTCCTTCCGCCACGGACGCCGCCACCGCCAATACCGGCACCAGGTCCGGGCAATCCGCGGCGTCGATCTCGCAGCCCCGCAGTTTGGCAGGATAGGCCGTAAAGGCATCGTCTTTTTCCTCAATCACGGCTCCCATATGGGATAAAACAGATAAAATCGCTTTATCTCCCTGCAAAGAGTTTTTATCCAATCCCCGGCAGGTCAGACCCTCTTTGCTGCCGATGGCGCCCGCCACCAGCCAGAAAGCCGCCTGCGACCAGTCGCCTTCCACACAGATGCGGGCATCGGGCGCCTGATAACGCTGCCGTCCCGGGATCCGATAGTGCAGCGGATCTTCTTGTTCGATACGGATCCCGAACCGCGCCAGGCTGCTCCGGGTCAAGTCGATATAGGCAGCCGATTCCAACGGCGGTACAATCTCCAGCGAGGAGTCCCCTTCCAGCAAAGGCAGGGCAAAGAGCAGACCGGAAACAAACTGGGAGCTCACATCGCCAGGCAGCACATACCGTCCCGGACGCAGACGGCCGTTCACAGTCAGCGGCAGCGCTCCTTCGCCGCCCGTTTGAAAAGCCAGGCCCTGCTGCCTGAAAATAGCGTAGTAAGGTTCCAGAGGACGCTCCACCAGCCGCCCCTGTCCCTTAAAGGTAAAGGGCTGACCGCACAAAGCGCCCAACGGAATACAAAAGCGCAGGGTGGAGCCCGATTCGCCGCAATCCGCTTCCCTTGCCTGTGACGGCAGACGTCCGTCCCACCGATAGGAAAAAGCCGCCCTGCCGGGAAATTGCGAGGGAACGGCGGCAATCTGTATGCCCAGGGCTGTCATCACACGATGGGTCGCTTCGATGTCCCGGGACGGAGCGATGTGATCCACAATACTTCCCGTACCGGCCAGACCCGCGCAAAGACAAAGGCGATGGCCCATACTTTTGGAGGAAGGGATCTGTACGCTTCCCTGCACTACTGAAGGGGTGATTCGATACGTTGTCATGTTCGTTCTTCCTTGCCGTTCAGGCGCGATCCTTTTCCGGGCAGATACCCGCTTAACGCGGCGCTTTCTATGGTATGCAGATAGCCTTCCCCGATTTCTTTCAGCAATACCAACGTCAGACGGGAGCCCCTGTTTTTTTTATCCAGGGCGACAGCTTTTAGCCATTCCTCCTGCGGAACGGCGGTTTCCACAGGCAACGAGAATTTCCGCAACAAGGCGGAAATTTCAGCCGCCGTACCGGGACGGGTCAGGCCCAGTTTTTCCGCCTGTCGCGTCAGCAGAACCATCCCTATGCCCACGGCTTCCCCGTGGCTGAACGTGCTATAGTGAAAGGCTTTTTCCACAGCATGCCCCAGCGTATGGCCGAAATTCAACAGCATCCTTCCCCCCGTATCCCGTTCGTCCTGTTCCACAATACGAGCTTTAATGGCACAGCAGACCGCGATGATGTCCCCTGCCGTCTCCAGCAAAGCCCCATCTCCCTCCAGTCCCTGCAAGCGGGCAAATAAAGCCTTATCCCTGATACAGCCGTATTTGATAACTTCCGCCAGACCGTCATGTAAAAAGCGGGAAGAAAGGGTACGCAGCAGCTCCGGATCGATCAGGACCGCATCGGGCTGGTAAAAAGCGCCTACCAGATTTTTCCCCTGGGGCAGATCTACCGCTACCTTGCCGCCTACGCTGCTGTCCACCGCCGCCAACAAACTGGTGGGAATCTGGATCAGCCCGATGCCCCGCAAATACGTTGCCGCAGCCAGACCCGCCATATCGCCGGTGACGCCTCCGCCTAACGCGATAAGGCCGTCGCCTCGGGTCAGACCTGCTTCCGCCAGTCCCTCATACAAGTTTCCCAGCACCGTCAGATTCTTACTTTCCTCTCCTGCGGCAAACTGCAGGACCGTTACGGAAAAGCCTGCCCTTTCCAGACTCTTGCGTAACCGCTCCCCGTAAAGAGGTCCCACATGGCTGTCCGTGATCACAGCGATTTTTTCCGTTTCCGGCCAGACAAGACGCGCTTCTTCCCCTGCCTGATTCAGCAGCCCTCCGGCTATTTTGATCGTGTAACTGTTGACCCCTAAGTTCACCTGAATTTCTTTCATGGCACGGCTCCCTATGTATGCAATCGTATGCTTTTTTACCTTGGCTAAGTTCAATACAACGTCCGGCGCCGGGCTCCGGCTTCCCGCATGATGTCCGTCAAAGCCTCCCTGTCGCCCCGGGCAAGGGCCGCTTTCCAACGCTCCAGTTGTTTCTGATAATTTTCAATTTCCCGAATCACGTTCTCTTGATTGGACAGGAACAGATCGCTCCAAAGCTCCGGATTAATATCCGCTACCCGAGTGGCGTCCCGGAAACCGCCGGCGATAAAATAAGGGGTGTTCTCCCGGTAAGAAGCGCTGTTCACCAGCGCCACCGCAGTAATATGAGGCAAATCGCTGGTATAAGCGATGATCGTATCATGTTCTTCCATAGAAACCTGCACCGTTCTTCCGCAGCCTAGGGCGCGGGCAAACCGTTGCAGCCAGTCCACGGCGGCCGGCGTATTTTTTTCCGTGGGAACGATGATATAATTGGCCCCTTTGAAAATTCCGGCGTCCGACATGCCTAAACCGCTGCCATGCCGACCCGCCATAGGGTGACCGGAGAGAAACTCGCAGCCTTCGGGAAGCAGACTCTGGATCACGGTCGGCGTGTTTCCTTTCACACCGGCGGCATCGGTGAGCAAAACGCCGTCTTTAAAGTGCGCCAGATTGTTTTGCACGAAGCGGACCATCGCCTCGGGATACACGCAGCAGATGATCACATCCGCCTCCTCCAACCCGTTTCCGTCCCTGCTCACCACGGTATCGATCATATTGGCGTTAAGGCAGGCCTGGGCTATGCCCCGGCTGATATCCATGCCTAAAATTTTTTTCACTCCCAGCTGCCGCAGCGCCTTGGCATAAGAACCGCCGATAAGACCCAGACCCGCAATGGCAAAGGTCAATTCCTGCAGGGGTTGTTCCAGATACGTTTTTCCCATAACCCGATCCTCTCTATCTTTTGTCTGTCGTTATTAGCCTGTGTTCCTGTCGGCCCGTTCCGCCGCGCTTACTGCCGGTTGCGCAGGCCTTTTCGTTGCCGTCCTATGCTTATTATAAGTCACGACCGATGATGCGGGCAATCCCTTTTAATTCTCCCATAAGCTCCGCAAAGCGTTCCGGTTTCAGGGACTGGGCGCCGTCGCAAAGAGCGTGTTCCGGATCATTATGCACTTCAATGATCAGGCCGTCGGCTCCCACCGCTACCGCCGCTTTGGCCAAAGCCGGCACCATCCACCACAGTCCGGCGGCATGGCTGGGATCCACGATCACCGGCAGATGGCTCAGCTTTTTGGCCGCGCAGACCGCGCTCAAATCCAGCGTGTTGCGGGTATAATCCTCAAAAGTGCGGATGCCCCTCTCACACAGGATCACATTGGGATTGCCCTCCGCCATGATGTATTCCGCGCTCATGATCCATTCCTGCACCGTGGCGGAAAGCCCCCGTTTTAAAAGAACGGGTTTTTGCGTACGCCCCAGTTCTTTTAACAGGGAAAAATTCTGCATGTTGCGGGCGCCCACCTGAATCAGATCCACGTCCTCCACAAACCGCTCCAGATCCTCCGGGCTCATGATCTCCGTCACGATGGGAAGACCGGTTTCCGCTTTGGCCTCTTTCAAAAGGTCCAACCCGGGCATGCCCAGACCTTGGAACGAGTACGGGGAAGTGCGGGGCTTGAAAGCGCCGCCCCGCAACAGATGCGCGCCGCTCAGCTTCACCGACCGGGCGACACCCGTCACCTGCTCTCTGGTTTCCACGCTGCAGGGGCCGGCGATCACCTGCATATCCCTGCCCCCGATTTTGACGCCCCCCACATCGATCACACTGTCTTCCGGATGAAAAGCCCGGTTGGCCCGTTTAAAAGGCTCCTGCACCCGCATGACCTTTTCAATCCACTCATTCACCATCAGGTCGTGGGGATTGAGCACGCTGGTATCCCCCACAATGCCCAGAATCGTATTCTGGCTGCCCCGGCTCACATCGATCTTATAGCCTTTGCTCTCCAGTCCGGCAATGATTTTCTTCCTTTCTTCCACAGGCGCATTAGGTTTCATTACGATAATCATGGTTTTGTCTCCTTTTCCTCATTTTTTACTTTTTTCAACATCGTTTTCCACGCAGCCCGGCGGCGCATTTTCTTATCGCTCACGTTTCGGATAAAGACCGGCTACTGCGTTCCGGTTCCTCGTAACAGCCCCTCTTTACAAAAGAAAAAGCGGGCTCGTAAAAGAGCCCGCCCGATACCGGTTGGCAGCCCGGAAATCCCGGGCCTTTTCTGTTTACGACTTCCTGGGTCTGTTCAGTTTTTCCCATGCGAAATAGCCATAGCTGCAATAATAGCTATAGCTAAAGGAAAAACCGTAGGTAACCGCAAACAAGGAAGCCTTTTCCATCATTACTCCTGCGGCCGCTATATAGGGCCGTCTTTCACATCATTACACTCTGTAAAGTGAAACTAAATGAATATGCTATCAGTGTAAAGCCTATTGGTCTGACAGTCAAGCAGCAGTTCTGTAACGCCTGTTACACAAACCACCTGCTCCGGCGAAGTTTTGCAGACGCAAAACAGAGAACCCCGGAAGCGATGCGGCGAGTGCCTGCCGAAAATCAGAACAGCATGAGGATCATGCCTGCGATCAGAGCCAGCGTAATACCCAGGGCGTTGCGTTTGCAGACTTCCATGGGATCCACTCCGGCAATACCGGCTACAATGATGGTAGCGCCGGCAATCGGAGAAATGGTACGACCCAACGTGCCGCCGAACGTAGCGATAGAACCCATGGACATGATGTTCATGCCGAATTCCGCCGCATGGGGCGTGATGGATTCGTTAAAAGCCACGGTAGCCGCATCGCCGGAACCGGAGATGATCGCCAGCAGGAAAGGCCCGAAAGAAGCGGCCAGTTTCACGATACTGGTGGAGTTCAGCATGGCGGCGATGATGGCTTTGATGACTCCCAGGGCATTCAAACCTGCCACAAACACGCCTACGGAAATAATGATGCCGATAATATCGCCGTACCCTTTGCCCATGCCTTCAAAGAAACTCTTTGTCAGGCCCACAGGATTGGTACGGGTCACAGCCAGAGAAATCAGAGTGCCGATCACCATGGCCTGAGGCACCCCCATTTTGAAAGCAGGCACCACCTTGGTCGCGCCTAACAGAAGGATCACCACCGGCAATAAAGGCATGCAGGCATACAGCGCGTTGACTTTAAAATCTTCCGCTTCCGCCCCCGCTTCCGCCACATGGCCGGAGTTCTCTTTCATCAATACAGCCAGAATGGTTAAAACTGCGGCGGCAATCAACATGCCGATCACCACGATATTCATCTGGTGCCCGATAACGTCCGTGATCTGTGTTCCCGCCAGTTTCGCCACCACGCCGTTGTGTACCAGACCGGGATTCAGCATACTGCCGAAAGTGCCGGATTTAACAGCGGCGGCAGCCATAGCCGGATGGACGCCGGCGGACATCAGAATGGGAATGAAGATAACGCCTACCGCCGCCGCGCAGCCTGCCGCACTGGGAATCGCGATATTGACCACGAAAGTGGCGATCACAGTGCCGGGAATCAGAAGATAACCCAATTTTTTCAGCACTGCGGCAATGGCCGATACCAGATGTTTGTCACAAGTGGTATATTTCATAACCATGGCAAAACCCATACTGGAGCAGACAGACATGATCAGACCCGCGTTGGTCATGCTTTTGGCAAAACCATCCAAGGCCATCATAGGTTTCATGGCCACAATCGCCATGAGCAGACCGGCCCCGATCAGAACCATGCGCGACTCATACCGTTTCAGCAACAAAGCGATAACCGCGATGATAACGACAATTCCTACGGCAATAAACATAAGATAAGACCCCTCTCTTTACAGCACCTGCCGCCCAAAAAACGACGGCTGCCTTTACCATGTAGTCTTCCGCAGAGTACACTTTCGTTTATTATATAAGATTGTTTACAAATTATCTACAAAAAGGCGCCATGTATACAATATACATGGCGCCTTGCGGTGCATCGCTTCTTACTGCCCCGGTGGCAAACTGCTGCGGTAATAGGTGAACATGACAAAATTAGCCAAAGCGTCTTCATAGTCGTGTTCCGGATAGGGTTCGTCAATTTTGTCCACAAAGTTGACATACCGGCTGTAATAGTAGGCCTTATCCCCAAAGAAACCCAGGGCGCAGTCTTTTTCCGGATACGTTTGTAAAAGATTGCGGCCGATAAACGCTTCCGGCGGCTGAATACCCAGCAAACACAGTAAGGTGGGAGCCAGATCGATTTGGGAAGCGTAAGCGGCAGAATCCAGGGCTGCCAGCGGTTGCAAATTTTTGGACACAAAAATCAAAGGGATGGGCGCAATGCTGCGGCGGTCTTCTTCCCGGGACACAATCTGCGTATATTCCCCGCCGGAATGAGGATTATGATCGCTGGTGATGATATAGAGCGTCCTTTCGTCCATGAGGCCCGCTTCCTCCGCGGCCCGGAAAAACTGCTGCAGGGTAGCATCCACCCAATACATGCCGTGAAGTGTCACCAGCTGGTTATCCCGAAAGGCCGCCGGCGTATCTTCCCACTTCGTGGCATAATAAGGATACGGCTGATGCATATCCAGCGTTTTGACGGCATAAATGAACTTTTTCCCTTTCAGCTTGGTCAGAGAGTTCACCGCATAGCGGTACATTTCATCGTTATGAAACCCCCAGCCGGAAGCCCCGGTATAACCCGATGCCTCCAAATCTTCCCGGGCTTCGTAGTGCTCCATGCCGAATTGATCCGTATATTCCTTAAATTCGTGATTGTAGTAACGGCTGGAAGCGCTGACAAAATAGCCGGTGTACCCGTGCTGCTGCGCGCTGCGGTACAGGGAAGGGGTATCTTGCCCCGGTATATCCCCGTCAAACAGCAGCTGGGAGCGGAAGGTGGCATTCAGGCCCTCCGTAGTGGGCAGCGCCGAAGCATAATAATGATCCATGTGAGGATACGTCTGCAGCAACCGGTCCAAAAACGGAGTGGCTTCCGCAGGAACAAAAGAATTATAGTAATGGATATAATCCCGGTGCACCGATTCCAAAATCAGCAGGACGATGCGGTCATAGGCAGGCTCTACACGAGGACGGGGAAAAGTGCGGCGCATCACGCCCAGCCGATACATCCACTCCCTGTCCTTGTCCGTCAGTTCTTTTTTCTTATGCACGTTTTCACGCAACACTTTTTCTTTCTTGAACAAGGCTTTGCCGATGATATTGGGAACGATGGGCGTCACCAGATTATCCCGGTACTCCTGCCGGCTTTTTTCCACCTGCTCATCGCTCCACAGGCCCGCTTCCTGCAAGGCAAAAAGTCCCAGCTGGCTGCAGGAAAAATACAGCAGATTAAAGAGTAACGTATATCCCAGAACCGCCAGCAGGCCCCAGACAAAATTGGGCTTGTGACGTTGCGGCTCAGTGCCCCGAAACAAGAGCACGACCACAAAGAAAAAAGTTACGATGCCCAAAATCCCGGTGACGGAGAAGGACGTCAGCACGCCCTTGACGGCATAAATATTAAAATTGCGGAAAAAAACGCTTTGCACATGCATGGAGGTCTGCCAGAAATAAACCATGTCCAGCAGCATGAACAGAGCGCAAAGCAAATAGACCGCAAAATACAGGACCTTGTTCCGGGAAACGGGATGACGGTGATATAAAAAAGCAGCCAGCAAGACCGGCGCCAGGTTATTCATCAACCCTGCCGGCAGGGCCAGCGCGGTCAGAAAATAAGGATCCAGCGCCAGCTTGTCCATCATAAAGGCGGCAAAACCAAGATAGAGCGCCCCTATGACCACAGCGGGGAAATAACGCCGCAGCCGGTCGGGAATGCGTTTACGACGAAAAAAAAGCAACCCGCCTAAGGCCAGGATCACCACGTCACGCAGCAACGCATTGACCAGTAATTCCCAATAATCCCCCAGAGGAAAAGGGGTAATCCCTGCGTATAGTTCCTCCGCACGCAACGCTTCCCAGCCAAAAATCGCAGCCGCTCCCGTCAGGAGAGCCGCCGTTTTTAAAAAGCGTTTTTTTCTTGCATCATTCATGAAACACCTGCTTACCGAATTGTTCGTTTCATCCCCTGCCAAAAGGCAAGGCTGCGGCTTAGACTCAGGGAATAAAGGCCAAGGGTCTCTCATCCATCTCCAACCGCAAAGGAGTGGCTGTCACACCGTCCCCGTCCAGCTCCACCGGGAACTCCGCTTCGCAGGTCACAGAACGGACCTCCAACCTCCTGGCGGTACGGCGGAGAATTCCTTTATCCATTCCCAGGCTCTCCAACGCGATCAGCGAAGCGTATTTCAGCAGATCCGACCGGGTGCGTCCCGGGAAAATCGCCACATGGAACAAGGGGCTGGTCAGCGCCGCCTCTGGAAATAAGTTATAACGGCCCGCATAATAGCGGCTCTTACCGATAATGACAGAGGAGCCGCTGTACCATACGTCTTCCTCATCGAAACGCGCCTCAAAAGTATACCGCCAGTTGCTGAACATCAGCTCCTTGCGTACCATCTGGGTGCCTTGCAGCACATAGGCGAATTTGTTTAAAAGGCGTTTTTCCATAAACCCCACGTTGTCCACAACGAGAGAATCAAAACCCGCGCTGGCCACCGTCAGGAAGAGATGACCGTTGGCCCGGGCCGTATAGAGCGGATACACAAAACCTTTCAAAGCCCGCCGTACCCAGCGCCCCGGATCATTTCGCAAAAACATTTCCTTAGCGATGAGATTCACAGTCCCCGCCGGAAAGACGCTGATATAAGGATAATAATCCAGGCGCAGCATATCTTCTACAAAAGCGCGGATGGTTCCGTCCCCGCCGGCGATGATTACCCAGTCGCATTTTTCCGATGCCACTTTTTGCGCCAGCTGCGGCATCTGTTCAAAAAATTCCACATCCAGCATTTCTACCTTGGCATCCAGTTCCTGTTTCAGCAACTTAAACACCTCATTGATACGGGAAGGCACGCTGGCAAACAGCTGCTTGCCGGAGTAACGGTTAAACAGGATAAAAACTTTTTTAAATTTTCTCGGGTCTACCTGCCCTCTGGGCTGCATCCGCTTTCCTCCTCTTTGCCGAGCCATGTTTCACAAGCCGCCAATACTTGTTCTGCTGTCAAATCTTTCATACAGCGAAGATTATAACGGGGGTCATCACAGCGATGTTTCATCCCTGCCGCGCAACCGGGACAGGGAGGCTGGGCGGTGACGATCGTCGCCCGCTCTGTGTAGGGGCCGTACAGCTCGGGATGGCTGGGACCGTACATAGCAACGATGGGAACACGCTGGCTGATGGCCACATGCATGGGTCCGCTGTCATTGGTCACGACCAGGCAGCACCGGCGCATGGCGGCCGCCAACTGACCGATTGTAAACTGTCCTGTGGCGATCACGGGCCGACTGCGCATACAGCGTACCGCCTCCCGCACCATGTCTTCGTCCATAGAGCCGCCGAAAAATACACAGCGGTACCCTCTCGCCGCCAAGGTATCTGCCACTCGGGCAAAGCGCTCCGGCGCCCAGCGCTTCGTTTCTACCGCACTACCGATGTTAAAACCGATGAGCTTCTCTTCCGGAACTACCCCCTGCTGCTGCCAAAACTGTTCCGCGAATCGCGCGTCTTCTTCCCCCGGAAAAATCTCCAGACCGTGGTGGGATAATTTTTTGACACCTAATTGGGTCAGCACGTCCAGATACATATCCGCCGCATGCTTTTTCCGGTTCAAGGGCGTCAACACCGAGAACCAGGGCTTAAAAAGCCAGTTACTGCAGCCGGCGCGGACACCTGCCCGGGTCATGGCGCAGATAAAAGAGCACCGTTCATTGGGATGCAGATTGATTAAAATATCAAAGCGCATCCGGCTCAGGTTATGGGCACAGCTTACCAGAGCCAGAATGCTGTTGTCCCTGCCTTTTTTATCAATGGTGATCACTTCATCCAGACAGGGATTATGCAGGACCACGTCTTTTAATTTTTCATCCGCCAGCATGGTGATATGAGAATCGGGAGCCGCTTCCCGCAACGCCCTGATAAAAGGGGTCGTCAGCGTCAAATCTCCCAAATGCATCAGGAAGGTGACCAATATTTTTTTATGATTCAGCTCCATGGATCACCACCCGCTTTCTCTTATATTCCCGGTAGACCCTATCCGGCGTCAGCGACTTCATGCAAATCCAATCATCACATTGTTTTTTCAGGCAGCCTGCGCAAGGCACCGGAGCGATCAGCACCGTCGACGCGTCGCTGCCGTAAGGCCCCGTGCGTTCCGGTCTGGTAGGACCGTATAACGCCACCAGCGGTTTCTTAAAAGCCGCCGCGATAAATAAGGGACCCGTATCACCGCTGATATAAACCGCACAGTGCCGAATCAGAGCGCCCAGCTCCCGCAGCGATGTCTGTCCCGTCAGATCCGTCACCCCCGGAATCTGCCGTTGTATTTCCCGCCCCAGGACCGCGTCATCCGCTCCTCCTGCCAGCACCACAGCGCAGCCATCGGCCAGCACTTTGGCCGCCAGATCGGCGTAATAGTCCGCCGGCCATTTTTTCGTTTCCCAGCGGGCTCCCGGCGCGAACACCGCATAAGGTCCCTGCACGGCAGGCATCTTTTTTCGCACGGATACCCATTCCGCTGTCAGATCCGGCATAGGAAAGCGGATTGTTTCCACCCGGCAGCCCAGATAACGGGCCACGTCCAAATAGCGTTCAATCACATGGTCCCCGGCATGAGGGCCGCAAATCCCCCGGCTCACCAGACCGCTGCCTTCCCGCATCTCACAATAGCCGATACGATGGTCACACCCCGTAAGAAGCGCCATCACCGCGCTCTTAAACAAACCCTGCATATCGATCACCAGATCAAAATGACGGGAGCGGAGCAGGGACCGCATCGCTTTACCATACTTCCATTTTCCGGACCAGCTCAGTTTCTTAAATTTTACTTTATCAAAATAGAGCACCTCATCCACCACGGGAGGACCCGGCACAAAGGCCGCAAACTGGGGGTGGACAAGCCAGCTGATACGGGCCCGGGGAAAACGGTCCCGCAAAACTGCAACAAAGGGCAACGTATGCAGTACGTCGCCCAGTGAGCTCATTTTGATGATAAGGATATTCTGATATTCCATATAGACCCTGTAGCGTTCCCTGATCCTGTTAGGTTGCGTCGGATCGCCGCATTCTCTCCCGCTCTTTCATTCCAAGCGCCGCGGTTTCGCTTCCGTCCGGACCGGCATCCTTTCCTCCAATATTCGCCGAACAAAGGCCGCCAGATTGCCGCCGGTGAAAAGGTACCCTTTCACCCCGGCCTTTTCTGCCGCCTCTATATCCCGGAGGCTGTCGCCGATCAAAAAAGCATTGCGGGGCAACACCTGCCACTCCGCCAGAGCCTGCCTGATCATTCCCGGTTCCGGTTTACGGCAGTCGCATTGCCTGTCATAAGTTTTTATAGGAGCGCCGGGCAGATGGGGACAGTAGTAGAAAGCCGCGATTTCTCCCCCTGCCTGTTTGATTTCTTCCCCCATCCAGGCGTGGAGCGTTCGGACATCTTCTTCCGTAAAATACCCCCGGGCCACGCCGCTCTGATTGGTGACCACCACCACCCGGTAGCCTGCCCGGTTCAAAAGCGCCACAGCTTCTTTGCTGCCGAGCACCCATGCCACGTCTTCGATTTTATACAGATAATCCGTATCCGCGTTCAAAACCCCGTCCCGGTCCAACAGGCACAGCTTTTCCTCCGCCATAATCCGGATCAGCCTTTCTGCCGGACATAATAACCGCCGGTCTTATCCAGCAGGGCGCAGTATTCCTCCACCGCCTCGTCAAGATCGGTAAAGCCGCCGTCATAGCCGGCCGCCAACAGCTTCGCGTCATCCGCCTGGGTATAACTCTGGTACTTGCCTTTCAGCACTTCCGGGAAAGGCACATACTCCAGCTTTTCCAGAGACGCGCCGAAATGCCGCAGCACAGCCTTGGCCACGGCATTAAAGGGATGAGCATTCCCGGTACCGCAATTATAAATACCTTTCAGTTCCGGGTGATCCCAGAAAAAGAAGTTCACCTTTACCGCGTCATTCACATAGATAAAGTCCCGGGTCTGTTCCCCGGCCGCATAGCCGTCATAAGCGCCAAACAGCCTGACTTTGCCTTCCGCCTTAAACTGGTTGTACATCTGCATAGCCATGGAAGCCATTTTGCCCTTGTGATTTTCCTGCGGGCCGTAGACGTTAAAGTAACGCAGTCCCACCACCTGGCTTTCCAGTTCGTCCAGGTAGCGGCGCACATACTGATCCATGAACAATTTGGAAAAGGCATACACGTTCAGAGCTTCCTCACATTCCGGCTTTTCCGTAAAACCGTGAGCGCCGCTGCCGTAAGTGGACGCGGAGGAAGCATAGATGAACTGAATCTTCCGGTCCGTGGCAAAATGAAACAGGTCCTTCGTATATTCATAGTTGTTTTCCATCATGTATTTGCCGTTATACTCCATGGTATCGGAGCAGGCCCCTTCATGAAAAATCACCTCGATCCTGTCGTGATCGAAACAGCCTTCCCGAAGCGCTTCCCTAAAAGCGTTCTTATCCATGTAATCCCATACATCCAGCCCTTGAATATTTTTGAACTTCACCATGTTCGTCAGATTGTCCACCACCAGAATATCACTGCGTCCCCGGTCGTTCAGACCTTTGATGATGTTACTGCCGATAAAACCCGCACCGCCCGTTACAATAATCATAATTTACCCTCCCGCGCCAGTTCTGCGATTTTTTTCACCAGACCGGTCGTCGAATACCCTTCTTCAAAATCAATAATCTCTACTTTTCCCGCATATTCCCTGCCGGCCACCTGCTCCGGCAGATAATCTCCGCCTTTCACCAAAATATCCGGACGGATCAATTTAATCAGCTTCTCCGGCGTATCCTCCTGAAAGATCACCACCGCGTCCACACAGGCCAAAGAAGCCAAGATACGGGCCCGGTCCAGTTCATGAACCAAAGGCCTAAGCTCGCCTTTGAGCCGTTTTACGGAGGCATCCGAATTGAGGCCGATGATAAGATGCTTGCCCAGCTTGGCCGCTTTTTCCAGATAGGACACATGGCCCACATGCAGGATATCAAAACAGCCGTTGGTGAAAACAATCTTTTCGCCGCCTTTATGCCAAATCTGCGCCAGTTCCGCCATCTCTTTCCAGGAAAGAGGGCGGAACCCATAGCCTAATTTCCGTTCTTCTTGCAGCAGATCTTTCAGCAATTCATCTCTGTGCACCGGGTAAGTGCCGACTTTCCCCACCACGATGCCCGCCGCCCGATTGGCCATATAGACCGCTTCCGGCAGGGACAGACCTCCGGCCGCCGCTGCGATCAAAGCCGCCGCCGCCGTATCGCCGGCGCCGGACACGTCAAACACCTCCAGAGCGACCGCCGGACTGTGGATTACCGTCCGTTTTTCCCCCACCAGCGTCATGCCTTTCTCGCTGCGGGTGACCACCACGTTTTTAATCTGATACCGTTCTCTGGCCATCTGGGCCAGTTTCAGCACCGGCTCGTCCTCATTGGGGACCTGCTGCCCCGCCGCCTCGCACATTTCTTTCAAGTTAGGCGTGATAAACGTACAGCCTTCATACTTTTCCCAGTGCGCGCCTTTGGGATCCACCAAAATAGGCAGCCGGTGCGCCTGAGCCATACGGATGAGCCACTGACAAAAGGCATCGGAACAAACCCCTTTGGCATAATCGGAAACAGCGATGCCGTCCAGACCTTCGGCGATGAGTCCCAGCAGCCATTGTTTGATTCGGTCCGCTTCTTCCTCCGCCAAATCTCCCACATCTTCAAAATCCAGCCGCAGCATCTGCTGATGCGCGCCCAGAATGCGCATTTTTGTCACCGTGGAACGACGCTGCGATTTAATGAGGCCGCTGAACTCAATGCCCTCTTTTTGCAAAAGTTCTTCCAAAAGCAGACGGTTCTCATCATCCCCCGTCACGCCCCCCACAAACACGCGGCAACCCAGGTTTGCCAGATTGGCTGCCACATTGGCTGCGCCCCCCAGCACCGACCGGGTCTTCCGCACACGGTTCACAGGTACCGGCGCTTCCGGAGAGATGCGTTTTACCTCGCCGTAAAAATACCGGTCCACCATCACGTCGCCGATGACCGCGATTTTCAGGTCCTGGATTTTTTCCGCCACAAAGGTCGTGCAATCCATGTTATTCATGATCCACCAGCTCACATAAAATATGTCCCATCAAAATATGCATTTCCTGGGCCCTGGCGGTCACTTTGGCCGGCACCGCCAGGCAAATATCGCACTGCTCCGCCATCCGGCCGCCTCCGGCCGCCGTCATACCGATGCAGAACATCCCTTTTTCTTTGGCCGCCGCCACCGCCTGCAGCACATTGGCGCTGTTGCCGGACGTAGAGAGCCCTACCAGCACATCCCCCTTCTGTCCCAGAGCCTCCACCTGACGGGCAAATACCCGGTCATAGCCGTAATCATTGGCCACCGCCGTCAAAATGGAAGTATCCACTGTCAGGGCCATGGCAGGAAGTCCCCGCCGCTCCGTCTGGAAGCGCCCGACAAATTCCGCGGCCAGATGCTGGCTATCCGCAGCGCTGCCCCCGTTGCCGCAAAACAAAATTTTGTTCCCCCGGCGCAGGGCCGATTCTATTAACTGCGCCACCTTTTCCATTTGTTCCGGCAGAGCCGACTCCATCACCTGATCCAGCACCTGCCGATGCTCCCGCATCCTCTGTTCAATCACTTGCTTCAATCTGCCACCGCTTTCTTCTTCTAAAACCGCTCAGTTCCTCTATTTCAATTACCAATTCAGAAAATCAAACTTTATCGTCCATTCATGGTCGTTGTCATAATACGTCTTCTCATAAGAGATGGTCAGCACCTCGCAGCAAAAACGATGGGCCCAGGAATACGTGGTCGAGTAATTGCCGTGGTAACGGGGCCTGCTTTTATCCGCGTTGTAGCGGTTCACCACCGTAATCGTATTTTTATCATCGGGTTTCCAGGATATTCCGGTGCGCCATTCTTTGGCAAAGTCCGGCTGCCCCAGGCTGAAATTATAACTGGTCTTGTGCTCTTGGTGATAACGTTCCCAGATATTCCACTTTTGGGAGAACTTATATCCCAATGTACCCTGATAAATATTGGAATGCAAACTCTTGCCGTACTTTTTATTGACAGGATTGCTTTCGTCCACCCACTTGCGGCCCACCATGAGATCCATATACAGTTTTTTGCCCCCTAAGGGATAAAACCTGTCATGCCGCAGATAAACGGCCTTTTCCGTGTGTCGGCTGGACCAGTTCCGATGGGTATATTTCCACAGGCCGTGGGTCACATGGCCCTCATAAGTCAGAGGCAGTCCCGGCGCAATGCGATGGGGTTTTAAAAACAGACCCCAGTCCATTTTTTTATGCAGCCAGATGCCTTCATCGATCAAGTCGTTATCGCTGTCATATACATAGCCGTGGTGCAGCCGCACATAGAAATCGTGCTCATCATGCCGGATGCCGTAAAACGGTTTGTAACCGGCTTTTGTGTAATACACCTGATGCATATACGCTTTGGTGGGATTTTTCAGAAGCGGATTGCCGATGGGCTGCTCATAATCCAGCGAAACATAAAAGCCCTTTTTATCTTTCCAGCCGATCCGGGGCATAGTTCGCTGCACCGCATCCGTCAGGTCGTTGATCCAGACATCCCGGGAATAAATGTGAACGCCTTTCACAAAGACCTGCACGCCCCGGGCCACAATTCTGTCATTGGGTATAACGGTGATAGTCTTCGCCCTGACTTCCAGACAGGGAGGATGTTTCACCGCCGGGCAGCGGGTCGTGCGGCCCCCCTGATCCATGATCAGCATGCCGTTTTCAATCAGACCGTGGGGCGCTTGATAACTGTCCTTCAATCCCTGTCCTTCGATATGGCGCAATTCGCCCGTCTTTTTATTAAAATTATAGTGGCCCCAGTGAGCGCGGGTTGTGTTCCCCAGCTCCACCAGGGTGCCCCCCTCCAGCAGCCACACATCCCCGGTCTTGGCGTTCCCCACGGCCTTGGTGGAGTATAACCGAGTCTTGCCCTGCTGCAGCTTCACCTTGCCGGAAATGATAAAATCTCCGCTTTCGCTGGAATAGCGGGCATCTTCCCCCGTAATAATGAGGGGGATGCCTTTCTTAGCGGCTGAAGCCGTTTGCGTTTCCCCCGCAAGGCCCTGTCGGGACATCTGATCTGTTTGTGCCGACGCGGCAGGCATGGCCTGTTGCTCCGTCTCGGCGGCTTGCCCTGTCAAATCGCCGTGTTGCGCCGCGTCAGAAAGCGGGGACGATTCCTTGCCCTCCGACGCCTGATCCCCTGCTCCTTGCCGCTCAGGTTCTTCACCGGCCGGCAAAGCGCTTTTTCCGGTAGGAAGCGTCCCTTCCGGCGCCCGCAGCACAGAAAAGGCATATTTTCTTGCCTGATATTCAAAGCCCGGATATTCCTCGGTCAGTTCCGGTTCAAAATTCTCATCCGTAGCCATCAACTGTTCTTCCGCTTCGTTCCGGGCAGCTTCCAGAGCCTGTGCCCGGGACGTGGACAAGGTCTGGTCCGCGCCTTTGGCAGCCCGGCTCGTTCTGTCGGTCTCCGCCTCCCGTTCTGTCAAAACAGGCCGGTCATTCACAATGCGCCGCTCCGGCTCATCCAAAGGCGAAACATATTTCGCGTCAGGATTATATTCATCCGGCGTCCGGTCATCTTCCGCATAGACGGGATACGCTGCCGCCATACTCGCCAAAAGTACCGATGCCACTAATTTTTTATTCATGAAAGCCTCCAGCTTGCAATAAATATCCAGTAAACATTATACCATAACAAGACAAAAAAAAATACCGAGGGAAATGGTTTCCCATCGGTATTTTACATTCTGTTGATAAACGCGCGGTTCGGCGCAGCTCCTGTCGCACAGGAGAAGGAAAAGAGGGTCTGCCTTTTTCCTCTGCCCCTGTTTGCTTCCCTTCCGCCGCTGTTTTATTCCGCCGGCTGATAGACGATGCCGCTGATGGTCTGGTCGGCCGTTACCTGGACATAGGAAGTGGAGCCTTCGGGGATCACGATGGATTGACCGGTGACAAAAGCGCCGCCGATGGCGCCGATGGGTCCCAGGATGATCATGCCGCCGATGGAAGCGCCTGCGGCCCCTGCGGCCGTTTTAGCTTCCTGCTTGGCCAGCTTGCCGATGTAAACCGGCACTTTGCTGCCGTCTACCGCCAGCACATGGCTGAAGGTAACGTCAATGCGGGCATCCCTGCCGAAGCTGCGGGGCGGCACCACTTTTTTTACCTCGGCCACGCCCATAGAGCCTTTGGCCAATACCAGCACATCATTCACATACAGATTATCCGCCACTTTGAAATGAACCGGATCGCCGGCTTGCGCCGTCTTACTGGAAAGGGCTTCCGTAAACTCGATTTTAACCAGACTGTCTTTCGGCAGCACCACCGCCTGAACAGGAACCTGCCCGCCGCTATAGGTGGTCTCCACTAAGCGGTCCAGGCGCTGGTTTAAGTGGCCGCCCTGAATCTGCCCGAAAATGGTCGTTTCGATATTTTCCACCCGGGTCTTGGCCGGGCCGGAAGTAATTTGAGAATTGAAGCGGCTGTCCACCGCGTTCAGCTTTTGCAGGAAACTGCCGTTGCCGCCGTTGGTGCCGCAAACATACTCATACACCGTCTGAATACGGTCCAAAATATTCCGTTCCCCGTCCGGAACGCCGTACAGGTCATCTTCCAGACTTTCCACCCGTTCCATCATGGAGTTGCTCTGATGGGTTCCATACAGCGCCACTTCCACCGCGTCCAGCTGTTCCGACGCCACATGGGTAGTGCCTTCCGCAGCCGCCACGCCGGCCAGACCGAGACAGATCATCATACTGATTATGAAAGAAAAAATTTTTTTCATCCTGCTCCCTCCATACGAATTAGGTACTTTCCTTGAAACCTCAATAGATAGATTAATTACGACATTATTATAGCATATTTAGTGGTTAAACAACAGCTATTTTTTATCTCATCAGATACTTTCGCATGTATGCATAACTCTAAAAGTTAAACAACAGGTATTTTTTATTTTAGCAGATACAGCAGCCAGGAACGCCCCTTGCGCCGCCCCGTTACTCCGGAACACGACGCAACAGGTATTTTTTGCAGTTCTCGTCAAAGGCGGCCTCGATGGCATCCAATTTTTCAAAACGGCGGCGGTGCTGCGCCCGTTTGGAAGGCTTCAGCTCACTCATGTCCTTACGGTATTCGGCTACGGGGATCACGAAAAAGCGTGGGTCGCCGGCCAGAAGCTGCCCTTCGCATTCCGCCCAAAACGCACCGAAATCCGTTTTTAACTTACGGTCCGTACGAAGATGGTTCATGGCATAATACCCTTCGTTGGTCACCGCGTAAATCCGCCTGATCTGTACACAGCGGGCCAGGTTGCGCAGACCGTAGAAAATCAGATTTTTCGTGCGGTAGCCGAAGAATGCCTTGGTCAGACGCTTGATCACATCCCCGCCGTTGGGCATGCCTTGCAAAGCCCCAATCCAGATCGCCGATTCCCGGTTTTCCCTGTCAGGAGCGAACCAAAACATGATTTGATACAGATCTTCCTCGCCCCAGGTGAGCACCAGCGATAAACAGCCCTCTTTGCGCTGCCCCGGGTGAAACCAAAGCGACATGCGCAGCGGTTTTTCCTCAAACGTATCTTCCCACAGCACAATCCGCCTGTCGTCAACAGAGCCGCCGGAGGCCGGCCCGTACAGCATCGCAACGGCCTCGGGCGTAAAATGCCTTTCGATAAACAACACATGCTGTTGAATCAGGGCAATGCGGTCCGAGTAACCGGAATCTTTGTAAAAAAAGGCCCGGGTAGCCTGCTCCACAAAAGCCGGGGTTCCTTGCAGGAGAGCCTGCCGCTCCGGCGTGGCCGCGAAAAAATCCAGGAGCCCGCTGATTTCTTCTTCATGCATCCGGCAGCGGGCCCGAAACACCAAATAACGCTTCATCTCTTTCCATCGTTTCGTTTGATACAAACGGTGCCCCACCTGACGCAGGATAGCCTGATCCATCTTCTCTCCCTCACTTTATCTCAGTTGCTGTTATCCAAAATCATAAAAGCCTCTATGTGCAGCGCCGGATCCGCTTCCGCCGTGATATGGCAGGACAGCTCCCGGTTCCAGTCTTTCAGCTGGTGCTGCTGTAAATAAGCCGTTTCCAGCGGATGCGCCACCACCAGAATTTCTTTGGCGCTGCCCTGCTTCTTCAGCAATGCCCGTATGCGCCGCTTGATTTCCAAAGCAATGGCTTCTTTGGACTGTACCCTGCCGCTGCCGCTGCAGACGGGGCAATCCGAATACAGCACGGCCTCTAAATTCTGCCGCGATTTTTTGCGGGTGATCTCCACCAGGTTCAAAACCGTGATGTCCTGGATCCGGGGCCGCATCTTATCCCCCGCAAACGCTTCTTCCAGCACCGCCAGCACTTCCTGACGGTTGGCTTCACTGTGCATGTCGATAAAATCCGCCACGATAATGCCGCCGATATCCCGCAAACGGAGCTGATAAGCGATTTCCCGGGCCGCCTCCCGGTTGATTTCCATGATGGTTTCTTCCAAATTGCTTTTGCCGCTGTAACTACCGCTGTTCACATCAATCACGGTCATGGCTTCCGTGTGGTCGATGACCAGATAACCGCCGCTGGGCAGATTCACCCGGCGGTCGGATAAAGAAGCGATGGTATCGCTGAAACCAAAAGCGCTGAACACGTCTTCATTCCCTTCCCAAAAACGCAGCCGCGTCCCAAAGGCCTGGGGAAGCTTTCCCAGAAGATCCCGGATCCGCCCGAACGCGTCCCGGTTATCCACTATGATCTCTTCTACGTCTTTGGTAAAGTAATCCCGTACCATCCGCACCGACAGATCCAACTCCCGGTGCAGAAAAGCCGGCGCCTTGGTAAGCCGCGACTTGGCTTCCGTCACATGCCATTCCGCCAGAAGCGCCGTGATATCCGCCGCCAGCACTTCCTCCGGCACCCCTTCCGCTTCCGTGCGCAGCACCAGCCCCATGCCTTCCGGCCTGAGCCGCGCCGCCAGTTTGTACAGCCGCTCCCTTTCCTCCGTGTCCGTGATCTTGCGGGAGATGCCTACCGAATCGCCAAAAGGAAAGAGCACCACATAATGACCGGGAAAGGTGATCTCCCGGCTGGCAGTCGGCCCCTTGCTCCCCCGGGGATCTTTGATGATCTGCACCAGAACCGAGGATCCTTCCGTCAGATCTTTGGCATCGCCCAAATATAAAAACGCGTTTTGCTCCAGTCCGATATCCACGAAAGCGGCCTGGATCCCCCGGATCACATTCCGGACCCGGCCCAGAAAAATACTGCCTACCAGATGGGCGGATAAGGACCGCTCCACCAGATATTCCTGTAACACTCCGTCTTGTATCAGCCCCATACGCGCTTCTTCCGGCATACTGCTGATAATGATCTTCTGCGGCATAGGGTACGCCCCCTTCCCATTACTCGTGCCGGTACAAGCTGTCCAGCATGGGCCATTTATTGCCCGCCTCATCCACCCGATACAGATCCAGCCGCTCAATATCCGCCTTTTCCACAGGCAGGGCCAGATGATAGCGTTCATTCAGCATATTGACAACGTCCGCCGCTTTCATGCTCCCGTCCGGGGTGATGCGGCAATGAAAATGCAGCTGCAGCGAGCCTTCGGCCTGCACCGCCTCCAGCCGCGGCACATAAGCTTTCACATCGATCGTTTTGACTTTGGCCTGGGTCTTGGGAGCCTGCTTCACAAAAAGCACTTCCTCCGCCCGGTTGAAATCTTCCACAGCGGCGGCCGCCTCTCCCTGCCAGGGCAGCGTCACCCGGTATTCCGCACCTCCTGCCACGCTCATCAAGGCAGGCGCCTGATTTTCCACCGCATCCACCGCCAAAACC
>R16__coassemble_1168_pt1 | contig 22442 bp, 21 predicted proteins | sample R16__metabat2_low_PE_008 | metagenome-assembled genome bin R16
CATATAGTATTCTACCACATTCCGGAAAAGACAACAGCCCCATCTGCAACTTTTTTAAATTTGAAGTAAATTATTCCCCTAGGGACTTTAAATGTCCCTTTTCAGTTTGCATAAAGGACGATCTTATACTAAAATCAAAAGGAAGCACCGACTTACTTACGGTCGCTTACGTCAGGCATTCCGTCCGCCTTTTTCAAAAATAAATCAATAAAAGGATTTTTATTATGAAGCAACTTCTTGTTACTGGTTTGGTTTGTATGCTCTGTTTCCTGTTTTTTACCGGCTGTGCGCAGGGCACCGGTCAGCAGGCTTCGTCCGTCCCCACAAATCCGGTTGAAGCCTGGAAGTCCGACCGGGGGAAACAGGAACTGGCCTGCGAAATAGCTAAAACCCTGACATCGGAAGAAAAAATAGGACAACTGCTTATCCTGGGTATCGCAGCCCCTGCTCTGACTGAAAATGACAGGGATGTATTGGAAAGCTGCCGTGCAGGCGGTGTAATCCTGTTTGATCGAAACATGGAGAGCAAAGAACAGGTGGCCGCTCTCATTCAGGACTTGCAAAAACTGCATATCAATTCCCGGCAACTGCCCTTGTTCGTGGCAATAGATCAGGAAGGTGGCCTTGTGACACGTATGCGACACGCATTGCTGACTCCTCCCCCGGCTTCCGTCATCGCTGCAGGGAAAGATACCAAGATTGCATATGACTACGCTTATCAGACCGGCCGTGAATTAAAAGCGCTGGGCTTCAATGTAAACTTTGCGCCGGTGCTAGATATCAGCGATAACATGGACGGACGCACCTACGGTTCCACTCCCGAACAGGTTGCGCTGTTTGGCCGAGAGGCAGCCCGCGGATTGGAAGACAGCGGCCTTTTGTTCACAGTAAAACATTTTCCGGGCATGGGCCGCAGTGTCACCGATCCCCACCACAACACCTCCTCCGTAAAAATTTCAAAGGAAGATTTGCTGCAAAAGGAACTTCTGCCTTTCCGGAGCGTGATTACACAAACCCGCCCGGATAAAATGCTGGTCATGGTAGGTCATGTGCGTTATCCTGATGTGGATAGTGAGCCTGCCAGCCTTTCTTCTGTCATCATCACAAGCATACTGAAAAAAGAGCTGGGGTATGAAGGTCTGATTTGCACCGATGACCTGGACATGGGGGCCATCAGCAAAAATTATGTCCCCGAAACAGCAGGAATAAAAGCCCTGCAAGCAGGAGCGGATCTGCTTCTGAGCTGTCACACTCCGGCGGTACAGCGCCGTATTTACCACGGTATCGTGGAAGCGCTGAAAAACGGCTCTTTATCACCGACAGTGATTGATAAAGCGGCAGAAAGAGTGATCTATGTAAAATTAAAACAGCTTATGACGGAGGAAGAAGTGAAAGCGGCCTATCTTCGTCTGCACCCTGCCAACATAAAGCCGTAAGCAGAAGATCCGTTTCCATGGTAGCGTTTTATGTTCTTATCTGCACAACAAATAAGCTGCGCAAAATTGAAAATATAGAAAGACATATCCTGCAATCAATTTCGCGCATAAATCTTGACACTACCCTACATTTAATGGAATCATTTTTATTTTACAGACTTTTTCATACATTCGTTTTTTATATACCGTTATATTGCTCACCAGGAGTTTATTTCAAAGCACTTCAGTCATTGATTGTTTCGTAGTTCCGGCAGCGAAATAAATTTTGGCTGTATTTCTTATTTTTCAGTTTGTACGGAGCGTCTGATTACATACTTAGCAGGAATTCCATAGCGATGAAGAGTCGCAAATTCCTGATAACAAGAAGACGGTAATAATTTTTAGTTTCATTCTGCCTCCTGACCCAGAAATCCACTTTTTAATCTATCATTTCCTGTAAGATCATTTGGTCCAGGCGAGCACCTCCCGGCACCATGGGAAACACATTTTCATCTTCGGGGATGTACACATCCACCAAACAAGATTCTTTTGCTTCCATGGCTTCCCGCACGACCGCATCCAGGTTTCTGGGATCCTTGACCGTAACGCCCCTCACTCCCATAGAAGCGCTCAGGGCGGGGAAATCCACCAGTTCCTTGACCACAGATTCGCTTTCCCGTCCGCCGTAGAATAGTCGCTGCCACTGGTTCACCATGCCCAGCACATTATTATGGAGGACAAATACTTTCACGGGGATACTGTAACGGTGCAGGGTGGCAAACTCCTGACAGCACATCATGATGCTCCCATCCCCGGTGAATAAAACCACCTGACTGCCAGGGCACCCCACCTTTGCTCCCAAAGCGGCAGGCAAACCGTAGCCCATCGTTCCCAGGCCGCCGCTGGAGAGAAAATGGCGGGGCTTTGCTACATCGTAAAATTGCGCAGTCCACATCTGGTGCTGCCCTACATCGGTAGCGACAATAGTGTTCTCGTCGGTATAACGCATCACGGTTTTATAAAGGAGTTCCGGTGAGATGGCATCCGGCAGCTTCCGGGAGAAAAAAGGGTGCTCCGCTTTGATAGCAAGCAACTGTTCCCGCCAGGGAGCAAACTTTGTTTTAAAGTCCGTTTTTCCGGCCAGAAGTTTTTTGGTAAATAAGGGTAATGACCAGCGCAGATCCCCCTCCACGGGAATCGTGGCTCTGATGATTTTATCCACTTCCACCGGATCAATCTCAAAATGGACCACTACTGCGTTTTGCGCGAATCTAGCAGCGTCCCCCGTCACCCGGTCGCTGAAACGAGCCCCTGCCACCAAAAGCAGATCACACTGTGTCATAGAGATATTGGAAGCATAAGAGCCGTGCATACCCACCATGCCCAAATTCGCTTCATATTGATCCGAAACGGCCCCTTTGCCCAAGAGTGTGGTTACCACTGGAATGCCTGTCGCTTCCACGACTTTTTGTATAAAAGCAGATGTATTGGAAGAAATAATTCCGCCACCGGTCATAAGAATCGGTCGTTCTGCGTTCTCTAAAGCGGCAACAACAGCGTCCACCGCTTCTTCCCTACCGGTGAACTCCGCTTTGTACCCTCGAAGCGAAACGTTTTCCGGATAGACGTATTCCGTTTCAGCCCGGAACACATCCGTAGCAATATCCACCAAAACCACGCCGGGGCGGCCGGTGGTGGCGATAAAGAAGGCTTCTTTAATGATTCGAGGCAATTCCCGTACGTCTTTCACCAGATAGTTATGTTTGGTGATGGGCGTGGTAATGCCGGTAATGTCCGCTTCCTGGAAGGAATCTCGGCCGATAGAATAGGTGGAAACCTGGCCGCTGAACACCACCAATGGGATAGAGTCCATGTTGGCGGTGGCAATTCCGGTGACCATATTACACACCCCGGGACCGGAAGTCGCGAAACATACGCCGGGTTTTCCGGTAGCTCTGGCATATCCGTCCGCCGCATGAACAGCGCCCTGCTCATGCCCTGTAAGAATATGTCGGGGTGTGCCGGAGCGATATAAGGCGTCGTACAGTGGCAAGACCACACCGCCGGGATAGCCAAAAATAACCTCCACTTTTTCTTTTTTCAGGCTTTCAATGAGAATATCTGCGCCATTTAATTTCATAAGCTTAGTTCTCCGCTTTAGTTTCAGATTCCTTTTTTACGAATTGCCGCGACCTGACGTTTGACTCTTATTTTACTTTTTTCCGCTGTTTTTCTTTTTTGGGCCTTGCCTTTTTTCGTTTCATGCGGTTCCGTTTTCGGTGCCTGGAGCCAACTCATCATGCCCCTTAATTTTTGCCCCACTTCTTCCAACTGGGTTTCCGCATGCAAACGGCGCTGCGCCAAAAAGTGCGCCCGTCCTGCCGCCCGGTTTTCCAAAAGCCAATCTTTGGCAAAGGTGCCGTCCTGAATTTCCGCCAGCGCCTTGCGCATAGCGGCCCGGGTCTCTTCTGTAATAATTTTTTTGCCGGTCTGGTAATCTCCGTATTCCGCCGTATCGCTGATGGAGTGGCGCATCTTTGCCATGCCTCCCTCATACATCAGGTCCACAATCAGTTTCATCTCATGGAAGCACTCAAAATACGCAATTTCAGGCTGATAACCTGCGGCCACCAGCGTATTGAAACCCGACTCCATCAGTTCACAAATTCCGCCGCACAAGACGCACTGCTCGCCAAAAAGATCCGTTTCCGTTTCTTCTTTGAAAGTGGTCTGAATCACGCCGGCCCGGGTTCCTCCGATGCCTTTCGCATAAGCCAGCGCCAAATCAAAACAGGTGCCTGTAGCATCCTGACCCACCGCAAATACATCAGGGACTCCAGATCCTGAGAGCCAGACCCTGCGAACCAGATGCCCCGGTCCTTTGGGCGCCACCATGAACACGTCCACATCGGCCGGCGGCTGGATCTGTTGAAAATGAATGTTAAAACCGTGGGCAAAAGCCAAAGCACTACCGGATTTCAGGTTCGGAGCGATTTCATTTTTATACACATCGGCCTGTTTTTCATCGGGAATCAATACCATGGTAATATCCGCCCATTTTACCGCTTCTGCTACGGTAAAGACCGTTAAACCGTCCGCCTCGGCTTTCGCCGCCGATTTGGAGCCTTTGTACAGGCCCACCGCAACCTCCACCCCGTTATCTTTTAAATTTAAGGCATGGGCGTGCCCTTGGCTTCCATACCCGATCACCGCTACTTTTTTCCCTTGCAGAACCTGCCAATTCACATCCTGATCATAATATACCTTTGCCATACAAAACCGCTCCTTTATTTTATATTTTTTTATAATGTACAGGCATCTGAGCCTGCCGTTTAACCGGTCACACCGCCGGGTGTTGTTTTGCCCGATACACCTGAGAGGAACTAAAGCCTCCGTAACCCCATTTCGGAGCTTTCCTTTCTGCGCCCCTTACATCTGCTTGACTGCCGTAGAACCCCGGGAGAGAGAAATTTGTCCGGTACGGGCGATTTCCAAAATTTCATATTCTTTCAACATATGGAGCATCGCCTCAATATGATCTTCCCTGCCCGTCAGGCGAAGCACCACGGATTTCGGGTTCACGTCCACCACTTTTGCGTGGAAGAGATCCGCCAGGTTAGCAATTTCCGCCAGCTCTTCCGGCGTCCTTGTACGAACTTTGAGCATGGCCAGTTCATAACTGATAAAAGGCGCTTCATCCAAATTCACCACCTTAATCACATCAATTAAGCGGGCCAACTGGAGAATAGCCTGCTTCAAGGCTCTCTGATCCTCCACGGAAACCACGATGTTGATGCGGGTCACATCAGGCTCCTCCGTATATCCGGCATTGATATACTCAATGTTGATCGCTCTACGGCTAATCAAACCTGCCACATGAGTCAGAACTCCCGGCTTGTTGTCACATAAAATGGCCAAATGCTGCTTCATGGTCAACCTCCCCTGTTTTCCCCTTACAAGGCCGCAATGTTAAAAAGTACAGCCGCCCTTGCAAAGTTTTTTAAACCATTCCGAACAATAAAAAACCGTCCCTCAAATGATTGAGGGACGGAAATTCTTCCGCGGTACCACCCTTATTCCCGCAACATCGCTGTTGCAGACACCTTACTACGTACTGACATACGCGTTTCCTGTAACGTGGAAAATACGCAGGCGCTTAACTTGGTTCGGCGCCTCTCTTCCGGGATGATTTTCCTTTACGGGCAACCGCCGGTTTCCATCACCCACCGGATTTCTGTGCATTGCTTGCGTAATCTACTCTTTCCCGTCATCAGATTTCCTTTGAAATTGAGTGTATTATACGAAAAGCGGCTGTGACTGTCAAACACTTTTTCATTTTTCCCTACAAAAAGTTGTTTTTTGTGTAAATATCCGTTTGAATTGTAACAGTATATACAAATTATTTTATTCTGTACAGAAAAGAGGACGCGTTTTTTCTGTTTTCTGCTTCCGGGTTATGGCGTATAATGAAGAAAGCAGGATGCCGAGAGCATCCCTCGTTAAAGGAGGACGCTATGCGTTTTTTACATACTGCGGACTGGCATCTGGGGCGCATCTTCCACGGATTGCGCCTGACAGAAGAGCAGAGTTACGTATTAGATCAGCTGATTGCGCTGACTCGGGCAGAAAAAACCGAAGCCGTGGTCATCGCCGGAGACATTTATGACAGAGGCGTGCCTCCGGAAGATGCCGTGCGGCTTTTTGATGAAGTCCTTTGCCGTCTGGTAAAAGAGGCGGGGCAAAAAGTGATCCTCATTGCAGGCAACCACGACAACCCTGCAAGGCTGGGATTCGGGCAGGCGCTACTGGCCGGAGAAAATGTTTTCATCGCAGGGCCTATGTCCGGCACTGCCGCACCCGTGGTGTTGCAGGATCAGTACGGTTCCCTCTCTTTTGCTCCTTTTCCCTATGGGGACCCGCTGGCGGCCCGCTCGATTTTTAAAACGGAGAGTATCCGAACCCACGAAGAGGTACTGCGGGCGCAAATCGGCTGTATGCTGCCGCAGATTCCTTCAGGAAGCCGGTCCGTAGCCGTGGCCCATGTATTTTTAGAAGGCGCCCGGACTTCCCCCGACAGTGAACGGCCCTTGTCCATAGGAGGCACAAATTCTCTTTCTCCCGCACTCTTCACCCCTTTCACCTATACGGCGCTGGGGCATCTGCATATGCATCAAACCAGAGGCCAGACCATAGCCTACTCCGGCTCCTTAATGAAATACTCTTTTAATGAAACAGCTCAGAAAAAAGGCGTTTTTATCGTTGACTTAGGATCGGAAAAAGTGGATGCCATCACTTCCGTTCCCCTGACGGCCCGCCATGAACTGGCACAGTTAAAGGGGAGCTTTGCAGAGCTAATGGCCGGAGAAAACCCCGGTTTAAAAGAACATTTTCTGCAAATCACCTTAACCGATCCCACACCGGTGTTGGATGCCAAAGCGCGGCTGGAACAAATCTACCCTCATATTCTTCATCTCCAGTACGAGCGTTTGTTGCGCCAACCGAACTCCGTGGCACAACGGAGCCAAAGAAAACTCAGCTATCTGGAGTTGACCGCCGCTTTTTTTGAACAGGTAGGCGATGCGCCTTTGTCTACGGAACAACGGGACATATTGTCCGGAGCGATCGCCGAAGTGGAGAAAGGAGTCAATCAATGAAACCTCTTTTCCTGCGTATGCGGGCTTTCGGCCCCTATGCCAAAGAACAGATCATTGATTTTTCTCAGTTGGGAGAAAAAAACTTTTTTTTAATCAGCGGACCCACCGGAAGCGGAAAAACCACCGTGCTGGACGCCATTGTCTTTGCTTTATACGGGCCTGCCAGCGGTAACCTGCGAGACGGAAAGTCGCTGCGCAGTGATTATGCCGCCGCTGATTTCACTACATACGTGGAATTTATTTTTTCTCTGGGATAAAAAATTTATAAAATTCTCCGACCGCCGGAACAGGAAGTAAACAAAAAACGCGGCGAGGGAACCAGAAAAATGCCGGGGTTCGCCGCATTAAGTCAACGAAAATCGGACAATGACTGGGAGCCTCTCAGCAACAAAACAGAAGAAATCAACAAAACCGTGGAGGATTTGTTAGGTTTTAAAGCGGAACAGTTTACGCAAATCGTCCTGCTGCCCCAGGGTGAATTCCGTAAATTTCTCACAGCGGATTCCAAAGACAGGCAAAAGATTTTAGAAACGATTTTCCGCACCGGTTTTTACAGTTTACTGGAAACGGAACTGGCCAACAAAACCCGACTTTTACAGACCCAATACGATGAAATACAAAACCGGCAACAGCTCTGGTTGGCTCATTGCAATTGCCGGGACATGGGGGATGTGCCGGCAAAAATCAGCCTCTCCGAAAAAACCTTACAGGCTGCCAACGAAAGCTTGGGCCGGCTGCAAACGGAGGTGGCCGCAGCCCGCGCAAAATGGGAAACAGGGAAAACAATCGGAAAACTTTTTCAGGAAAAAGAAGAAGCGGAAAAAGAAGTTTCCCTCTTAGCCGCTAAAGAAACGGAATGCAAGGCGTTGTCAGAGCGGATTCATCAGGCCGAAGCAGCGCTGCCCTTAATGCCCCTGTATGAGGCTGCGTTAGCGGCCCGCCGCAATATCAAGCAACAAGAAGAGCTTTTGCTGCAAACGGAACAATCCTCTAAGCAGGCCCACGCTGAACTGGAAAAGCGCACCGGGGAAGTGACACAGCTGCTGCATCAGATATCCATGCCGGATGAAACAATCGGTGACCTTAACCTTACGTTGCAGAATGTCTTTGCGCAACTGAATAAAACAATTGCTTCTTTGACCGTGCAGGTCGCAGGACTGGCCGCCATTGATAACGAACTGGTCCGCTTGGCCCAATCGCTTAAAGACGGTGATCCTTGTCCCGTCTGCGGCTCCTGCGCTCATCCCCGCCCTGCAACCATAACGGCAGAACACCGCAGCCAGCTGCAGGGAGAAATTCAGGCAAAACAAAAAGTCATCCGATTGCTTGAGGAACGGCAGCAAAAATTACAAGCTGCCCAGCAGCGGAATGTAGCAGCGCAAAGTCAGTTAGACGCCCTGCAAAAATCTTTACGCAACGCCGCCGAAGAAAAAGAAAATACGGCTGCGCAGATAAAAGAAGCGTTTGCTGCTTCTATTTTCAACACCTGGGATGCTTTTATCCTGGCTAAAAGGGATTTATCTCTTTTGCCCTCTTTACAGGAGAGCCTTTCGCGTTATACCAGCCAAAAAGCGGTCGCGGAAGATCGTTTAAAACGCGCATTAGCCGGGGTCTTCAATCAGGTCCTGCCTGATTTGACCGGTCTGGAAAGAATGTATAACAAACTTTCCGAGCAGCGTGACCAGTGCCTGCGCCAGGCCGCTCGGCTGGAAAAAGAGCTCCAGGATTTGAAAAAGGCCGCGGAAGCGCTGACAGAGCTGCAAAATAAAAAGAAAAAAGCAGAGGACGACTTTCGGTCCGCTGCTTATCTTTCCCAATATGCGAGGGGAGAAAATCCCCATAAATTGTCACTTTCCGCTTATGTGTTACAAACTTTTCTGGACGATGTACTGCTGCAAACAAATGAGCATTTACGCACCATGTCCCGCAACCGTTATCTTCTGCAACGCAGTCATGAAATTCGCGATGCCCGTAAAAAAACCGGTTTGGATCTGGAAATTAACGATGCCTATACCGGTCAGGACAGGTCTGTAAAAACCCTTAGCGGCGGAGAATTGTTTCTCGCTTCCTTAGCCCTTTCCTTAGGGTTGACCGATGTAGTACAGTCCTATGCGGGAGGCCTGCGTCTGGACACGATTTTTATTGACGAAGGGTTCGGCACACTGGATCCCGAATCACTGGATGCCGCTCTGCATTCGTTGACAGAGTTACAGGCCAACGGACGTTTGGTAGGCATTATTTCCCATGTAACAGAACTGCAGGAGAGAATTGACGCACGCTTGGAAATTCACCCGGGAGAAAATGGAAGTACCGCCGTTTGGCGTGTTTGAGATTTATTTTTTCATCGCCCTGCGCTCTGCTTTTTTTAAGGCGCTCGTAACGGTCTGTTTTGCTTTTTCCCGACCTATGTCGCTGAGGATATGATTTTTCTCATCTACCATAACTACCTTGGGAATCAGTGTTTTTGCCTCTTTTGCATCCACCAGGGCATAGGCGATAATAATCACCATATCCCCCACCTGGGTTTTTCGGGCCGCGGCTCCGTTGAGACAAATTACGCCGCTGCCTCGTTCTCCTGCTATGGTATAGGTCTCCAAACGTTCCCCGTTATTATTATTCACAATCTGTACCCGCTCTCCGGGCAAGATACCGGCAGCATCCAGCAAATCCGCATCAATCGTGATGCTTCCCATATAGTCTAATCGCGCCTGCGTGACAATCGCTCTGTGAATCTTGCCATGAAACATGGTATATAACATTGTTTTCCTCCTATGTGAGCCTCATTTCCGGAAACAGAGAATCCTCTTTTCGTTGTAGGACCATTTGCTGTAATTTTCTTGTAAATCGCACTGTGACGATTTTACTCTTCGGACAAAATCACATTGTCGATAAGCCGCGTGTTGCCGAATTTCACGGCCAGCGCCAACAAATGGGGCTGTGTGATCACTGCTTCCGCCGCTTGCAAGCCGGGTAACCGATAAATTTCCACATAGTCAATCTCGCTCATCGGTTCTGTTTTCACCATGTCGGTAACCATATCTACCAGCTTTGCGCTGCTTTTCTCGCCTTGGGTAAAGGCCTTGGCCGCCTTTTGCAGGGCCTTGCTCAAAACCAGCGCGGCGGCGCGTTCTTGTGCCGATAAATAGACATTGCGGCTGCTTTTGGCCAATCCGTCCGCTTCACGGATAATAGGCATGACCCGGATTTCCAAAGGAAAAAACAGATCCTGCACCATACGTTTTAAAACTTCTGCCTGCTGAGCATCCTTTTGTCCGAAATACGCCCGATCCGGTTGTGCCAGATGGAATAATTTGCTGACCACGGTGGCCACGCCCCGGAAATGAATCGGACGGGATCTGCCGCACAGTACCTTGGTAATATCTCCCGTCACTTCGACCCAGGTCATATCCGGATTCGGATACATCTCTTGGGGTGAAGGGGCAAAAACCACATCCGCTCCAATGGCTTCCGCCATTTCGCAATCTTCTGTCAAGGTGCGAGGATAAGCCTCCAAATCTTCATTGGGAGAAAACTGGGTAGGGTTCACAAAATCACTGACCACCACAAAATCATTCTCCTGGCAGGCAGCACGTATCAAAGAAGCATGTCCTTCATGAAGCGCTCCCATCGTGGGCACCAGGCCGATAGTACGGCCTGTTTTTTTTACCTCTTTAATCAGCGACTGTAATTCGGCAACCGTTTTAATTAATTTCATGTTTCCTCCCTATCCCAGTTTGAACGTAAACTGCCGTTACCAGCATACGCAGCAGCAAAAGCCTTTGACAAAAATATAACAAATAAAAAACCGCACACCCGAAAACGGATACGCGGTATAAAGCGCTATTGCGTCACGTCTCGGTCCTCATAGATCCAAGCGATATTTGACTTACTATGAAAAGAAGCCGCAACCCGGTAAAACTCATCAGTGTCTTCCAGGTTCCTTAAAACCAAATGTATGATAGCACAAGTCCTTAAAGAATGCAACTTTTTATTACCGATGGGCTCTTGACGCGCACTTTCGTTCAAAGGAGCGTAAGAAATAGTGAAAGGCGAAAAATAAAAAAACGGAAGAAGCCAGCCAGGCGATGGGGCTGGCGTAACAGACTCCCAGATAACCCCAGTTTGCGGAAAGAAACACCGCTACACCGGTACGCATCCCTAGCTCAATAATAGCCGCCGCCAAAGGCACCATACCTACGCCCATGCCCTGTACTGCACTACGATAAATAAACATCTGGCTCAGGAAAAAGTAAAAAGGTACGGTGTGATGCAGATATTCCAATGCGTCCCCGATGACTTTTGCATTTTCTCCCTCGATAAAAATACCGATAATCCTTTCGCTGAAAAAGAAAATAAAAGCGCCGGCCACAATGGCAAATCCCAAAGCGATTAAGGAACATTTGCGCACCGCATCACGAATACGATCGAATTTTTTTGCGCCATAATTTTGCGCACAAAAAGCCGCCATGGCCAAGCCGAAAGAAGCCATGGGCTGCAAGGCAAGCTGCTCTACCCGTATAGCCGCAGTAAAACCGGCGATAGTTTCCGGACCAAACTGATTCGTTACCGACTGGATGAAGAGGATCCCCATACCGATAACCGAAAATTGCGCGGCCATGGGAAGTCCGATTTTTAAATGTTCCGCAGCAAATTGGTTCTCCCAGCTCCAGTCCTCTCGGCGCAGCCGTAATATGGGAAAGCGCTGCCACATATAAACTGCGCAAAGCACCGCCGCTATCCCCTGGGCGATAACCAAGGCATAAGCAGAACCGGGCACCCCGAGCCCGAATTTTAAGATAAAAAGCAGGGCCAGACCCACATTGATCACAGTGGCCAGAATCAAAAAATACACCGGAGTTTTGCTATCGCCCAAAGCCCGCAGTACTGCCGCAAAAAAATTATAGGCCATCATAGCCCAAAGACCTTCGGCGATAATGATGATATAACTGCGGCAATCCTCATACAAAACCGCAGGCAGGTTCATTAAAAACAGCAAGCGGTCCACAAATAAATGCATACCCAACGCCATAAAAAACACCAATACCAGGCTCAGCAACATACTGACGGCTACGCTGCGCCGCATTTTATTCAGATCCCCTGCTCCAAAAAACTGACCGGTCAAAACAGTAAAGCCGTTGGTCAGCCCCATGGTCACCATCACCAGCAGCAAAAAAATCGGGGCAGCCGCTCCGACTGACGCCAGTGCGTTAACTCCGATGGTACGGCCCACGATGATAATATCCGAAATGTTGTACAGCTGCTGAAATATATTACCGACAATCAGGGGCGCCATGAAAGTCAGAAGCAGTTTCAGGGAATTCCCTGTTGTCATATTTTTTTCCATAAAATCTATCACCAGACAATCTCATCATTGGCGGTTTTTTACCTTAGCCTAACTCTCTCGGCACTGAAGTAAGTCAGAAATCTCATCGCCGTTTTTCCGTAAACCGCTAAACGTTCCGCCATCTCGGCTATCTACTCAATAAATAAAATCAAGCACCATCTTGCGCTCTTTGAAGTACACGGGGACCAGATCCGCCTCTTTAGCCAATAAAGCTGCCACATCCAAACGACGTCCGATATGCTCTGTAAAGTGAGCATCGCTGCCCAATGTGCAATAGCGTCCACCCAAGGCCCGGTAGCGTTTGTATAAGGGTAAAAGCGCCTGTACCGAACGGGGATTATCCAGCCTGCGGGTATTGATCTCAAGGGGTTTGTTCTTCTCGATCAAAAGGGAAAACAACCGGTCCCAATCAGCTTGATTTTCCTCCATATGAAATTCTTTATCTTCATAGGGCCAATAGCGACATATATAGTCAATATGCCCCAAAGAATCAAAATTGTTATGAGTTTCCAAGACTCGGATGCTGTCCCGAAGATAACAGCGCATAGCTTCTTCTTTGGACAGGCCTGCATAAGCAGCCGGTTCATACAGGTCCTTCCGGTTCATCATATGCAGAGAGCCGATCACAAAATCAAAGGGATAGTCTTCTGCCACTTTGTCATCTTGCTGCCACAAGTGGGGCTGCAGACCGATCTCAATGCCCAAAAGGACATCATCCCGACGCAAGGGACCGTTTTTAGTAAAATAAGCATCTCTGTCAAACAAAAACATAGTAGGATTGGTAGGATATTCATAATCCCAGTGTTCCGTTAAAATCAACCCCAATCCTAATTTTTCCGCCGCAATGATCGCCTCAGGCAATGTCATTTTCGCATCACAGGAAAATTCGCAATGATTATGTGTATCAAACATCTTTCTGCTCCCTCAACCCTAACGGATTCCAAAAGAAACCTTGAGAAGACAGTACCGAAAAAAGCACAGGGTCAAACATTCATTGCGTTTATACGTTAAAACGAAATTCAACCACGTCCCCATCCTGCATCACATAGTCCTTGCCTTCCAGGCGGACCAGGCCTTTTTCCCGGGCCGCCGCCTTGCTGCCGCAAGCTACCAGATCGGAATAAGATACAATTTCCGCTTTAATGAAACCCTTTTCAAAATCCGTGTGAATCTTTCCTGCGGCCTGAGGAGCCTTGGTACCGATATTAATGGTCCAGGCGCGGCTTTCCATCTCGCCGGCGGTCAAATAGGTCTGCAGTCCCAGCAGCTTAAAGCCTGCTTTGATCAACCGGTTCAGCCCCGCCTCTGTAAGACCTTCCATCGCCAGATATTCTTTGGCTTCCTCCTCAGGCAACTCGGCAATTTCCGCCTCCACTTTCGCAGAGATCACCACCACCTCAGCCTGCTCTTTTGCCGCAAATTCCTGCACTTTTTTTACATGCACATTTGCGCTGTAATCCGCCGCTTCCTTTTCCGCCACGTTACAAACATAAATGATGGGCTTATTGGTCAACAGCTGCAAATCATATAAGGCGACCTGTTCTTCTTCTGTCAGTTCCATCCGGCGGACCGGTATGATTTCCTCCAGGTTCTTGGCTACCCGTGCCAACAGCTCTTGTTCTGCTACAGCTTTTGTATCATGAGCTTTCACCAGTTTTTCCACTTTTTTCAAACGATTGCCAATAGTATCAATATCCGCCAAACAAAGTTCCGTATCAATAATTTCAATATCTCTGACCGGATCGATACTACCTTCCACGTGGGTCACATTCTCATCTTCAAAACAGCGCACCACTTCCGCAATGGCGTCCGTATTACGGATGTGGCTCAAAAACTGATTTCCCAGTCCTTCGCCTTTGGACGCCCCTTTTACCAGACCGGCAATATCCACAAAGTGCATGATAGCCGGCGTAATTTTTTTCGACCTGAACATCTTGGACAAGACTTCCAGCCGTTCGTCCGGAACAGGCACCACGCCTTCATTGGGTTCAATGGTACAAAAGGGATAATTCGCGGCTTCCGCGCCGGCCTTGGTAATCGCGTTAAACAATGTGCTCTTGCCTACATTGGGTAATCCCACAATGCCTACATCCAAATTTGTACTCATAGCAAAATCTCCTTATTTTTTATTTTACAGATGAACGCCCTGTACAGGGCAGGACGGAGCGGGCATCAAAGCCATGTGCTTGCTGTATCTGATAATTATAACATAAAATCGGCGGTACTGACAGCACCGCCGAAGGATTTCAATTTTATTTTTAACCGGGGTCGGTAATTTCTTTTACGGCCTTGGAAAATTTACTGCGTGGCAGCATGATATAGTGACCGCAACCGCAGCACTTGAGTCCGATATCCATTCCCACACGGGTAATCTGCCAGTTAAAGGATCCGCAGGGATGGGCTTTTTTCATACGCACTACCATACCGGTTTTATACTCTGTTGTCATACTGTTCATTTTGCTTTGCTGGTGGCAATGTTAATAATAGTATAGCCGCTTTCCCGCAGTTCTTCAATAATATCCATGCCTGTCTGTGACAAATCCACGGTCAGAGTAATTTCCTTATTGCCCAGGTTTTTCGTCTCGTTTGTCACAAGGGAAATAATGTTGATGCCCCGGTCGGAAAACATCTTCCCTAATTCCGCCAATACCCCCAGCCGGTCGGATACGTCCAAAGTGATCCTGGTAGCGGTCTGGCTCAAGCCAAAAATATCCACCAAGGCCCGGAACACGTCCGTATCCGTGACAATACCGCACAAATTCCCGTTTTCATCCAGCACCGGAACGGAAGCGATACGATCTTGGTACATTAGAGCGGCCACATCTGCCAAATCTGCGTGATCAAAAACAGTTTTTACGGTATGCGTCATCACATCTTTAACTTTAATGCGGCTCAAAAGATAACTGGCTTCATAACGGGAAAGAGTACTGGCTTCGGAAGGAGATGCCTGCCTCACATCCGTATTGGTAACGATACCGACAACCTGCCCTGCGTCGTTAACCACGGGGATACGCCGCAAATTTTCGTTGCGCATAAGTCCCTGTAGTTCCAACAATGTCTGGTTCTGATTAATCGTACGCACACTCTCTGTCATAATGTCTTTCACAAACATCGCGCAAGCCTCCTTGATGACCTCGGTTCCGACGGGTATAAAGTGAAAGTAATACCTTATCCGCCCAAATACGCTTTTTGCACATCTTCACTACGCAATAATTCTTTGCCGGTTCCTTCCAGCGTGATCTTTCCTGTTTCCAGCACATACGCTTTATCAGCGATGGACAGTGCCATTTTTGCGTTTTGTTCCACCAAAAGCACCGTCGTTCCGCTGTCATTTATTTCTTTTATTATATTAAAAATTTCCTGAACCAGCAAGGGTGCCAGACCCATAGAAGGCTCATCCAGCAACAACAAACGGGGACGGCTCATCAGGGCCCGTCCCATAGCCAGCATTTGCTGCTCGCCGCCGGATAAGGTGCCGGCAATCTGGTATTTTCTTTCCAGCAAACGGGGGAATTTAGTAAAGACTTCGGTGAGATCTTTATTGACGCCCTCTTTATCCTGCCGCAGATACGCCCCCAGCTCCAAATTTTCCATCACGGTCATGTTGGCGAAAACGTGGCGACCTTCCGGCACTTGACACAGCCCCATACCCACAATTTTATGAGCGGGTACGCCGGAAATATCCCTGTCTTCAAATAAAATTTTCCCTGTTTTGGGTTTTAACAAGCCCGAGATAGTATGAAGCGTTGTTGATTTTCCTGCTCCGTTGGATCCGATCAACGTGGTAATAGACTCTTTCTCCACATGCAGACTGATGCCTTTTATGGCATGGATTGCACCATAATATACATTGATATCCTCCACTTTCAACATGCTCATTTCAGGATACCTCCCCGCCCAGATATGCTTTAATCACCGCTTTATTCTGTTTGATTTCTTCCGGCGAGCCGGTAGCGATACAAAAACCATATTCCAAAACATACAATCTTTCGCAGACCCCCATGACCAAGCTCATGTCATGCTCAATCAACAAAATAGCAATTTTGAAATTATCTCGCAGCCACTGGATCATTTCCATAAGTTCTTTTGTTTCCTGCGGGTTCATGCCGGCGGCGGGCTCATCCAGCAGCAGTAACTTGGGCCGGGTGGCCAGCGCCCGAGCAATTTCCAGACGCCGCTGCGCGCCATAAGGAAGATTTTTCGCCAAATCATTGGCATGGGCATCCAGATGAAATAGTTTTAAAAGTTCCATCGCTTCCTTCGTCACGATATCTTCTTCCGAGAAATACCGGGTTACACGGAAAATAGCCTGGGGCAGCGAATAATGAATATGCATGTTAAACGCGATTTTAACATTATCCAACACGGACAGCTCTGAAAAAAGACGTATATTCTGAAATGTACGAGCCATCCCCATTTGCGTTACCTGATATGATTTTTTTCCGTTGACCAAGCTGCCGTCGAAATAAATTTTCCCTTCAGTAGGGGTGTACACGCCCGTAATCATATTAAAGGCCGTTGTTTTACCCGCGCCGTTAGGACCTATCAAACCGATCAGTTCGCCCTCGTCAATATAAAGATTTACGTTAGAAACAGCGCGCAAACCGCCAAACACGATGGAAACGTCCTGCATATCCAGTAAATGCTTCTGCTCAGTCATGCTTTTTACCTCCCGGCAGTAATTTGCCAAAGATCCAGCCGGAAATCTCTTTGTTTCCAAATAAACCTTGCGGGCGATAGAGCATCAAAATAATCATCGCAAGGGAATAAATAATCATTCGCCATTCGGGAAAGTCCGCCAGCGCGGCTGAAATAAAGGTAAGTAAAACCGCGCCTACCACAGAACCGGTGAGGGAGCCCAGACCACCCAGTACCACCATGGTTAAAATATCAAAGGAGCGCATAAACGTAAAAGAAGCGGGGTGCGCGATAAAGAAATAATGCGAAAACAGTACACCGGCGGTACCTGCAAAGGCGGCCCCCAAAGTAAAGGCCATGACTTTATATTTTGTTGTGTCAATGCCCATGGTATCTGCCGCGATCTCATTCTCGCGAATCGCTAAACAAGCTCGGCCGTGCGCTGAGTTTTTGAAATTTTTGATAAAAAACAAAACACCGATCATCAGCCAGAACGTGATTGTAAAGGTAGTCAGACGAGGAATCCCCATCAGACCCGAAGCTCCTCCGATATAGTCGATATTCAAAATGCAAATGCGGATAATTTCCCCCAACCCCAAGGTAGCGATAGCCAAATAGTCTCCATCCAGCCGCAACGTAGGCAGGCCGATGAGAAAACCCAAAAATCCGGCAGCTAAAGTACCTGCCACTAACGCCACGGGAAAGGTAAACCCCAACTTCACAGTCATCACAGCGCCTACATAAGCGCCCACCGCCAAAAAGCCGGCATGCCCGATGGAAAACTGGCCGGTAAATCCATTGATCATATTCAGGCTAGATGCCAAAATCACATTGATACCGATGAGAACCAGGTTCAGTTCCCAAAACGGTCCGATGATTTCTGCCGTCAGCATACCTTCTATCACAGCAAAAAACAAAACAACGGCAAGCAGTACTTTTACGTCAAATTTACGCACACTGTTCATCATAACCACCTCTTACACCTTTTCACGGATATTCTTACCCAACAAGCCTTGCGGTTTGAAAAGCAGAATGATGATCAGGATCGCAAAGGCCGCTGCATCACGGAAGGTAGAAGAAATAAAGCCGCTGACCAACGCTTCCACGACGCCTAAAATAATGCCTCCCAGCATAGCACCGGGAATGATGCCGATGCCCCCCAGCACAGCGGCAACAAAAGCTTTGATACCCGGGACCATACCCATCAAAGGATCGATGGAATTGTAATAAATCCCTACCAGTACGCCACCGGCGGCCGCTAAAGCGGAACCTAAGGCAAACGTCATGGAAATAGTCGTATCTATGTTGATCCCCATCAGCCGGGCCGCATCCGCATCATACGATACAGCGCGCATGGCCTTGCCTGCTTTGGTTTGATTCACAATATACGTCAGCGCCACCATAAGTACCAGAGCGCTGATTAAAATCACAATCTGCTGGCTGTTCACAATCCAAGAGCCTACTTTATAAACCGTAGCGGAAAAGACTGCCGGAAACGTCCTAGGCTGAGGCGAAGCGAACAAAATCATAGCATTTTCCAAAAAGAAAGAAACGCCAATCGCGGTGATCAAGATGGCAATACGAGGCGCCTTACGCATCGGTCGATACGCAACCCTCTCAATCAACATGCCTACAAGAGCCGCTCCAATCATAGCAATAGCCAAAGAAGGCAAAAATGGTAATTGCAGCATGGTAGTACAAACAAAACCGATATAAGCCCCCAACATATAAATATCACCATGCGCAAAGTTGATTAATTTTAAAATACCGTAAATCATGGTGTACCCAAGTGCGATTAACGCATAAATACTGCCCAACGAAATGCCGTTTATCAGCTGTTGAACCAGTTGATGCATAAAACCGGATTCCATAGACAAACTCCTCCTGCCAGAAAAGCAAATAGCTGTGGTGCAGCGCACCACAGCATCATCGCTTTTGGATTACTGATTACGTAATTCCATAGTGGAGACAACTCAGCCCCCGATTTTTTGTTTCAGCGTCTGCACGCCATCTTTCATTTCGATGATCAGCGCGGTGGTAATCGGATTATGCTTTTCGTCATAAGAGAACTTGCCGTTTACAACCTGCAAATCTTTGGTTTTTGCCAGGGCTTCCGCCAGTTTCACGCCATCCGTTGATTTACCGGTTTTAATGGCATTAAACAGAACCAGGCCGGAATTATAGCCTTCCATGGCAAAGACGTCAGGAACCTTGTTGTATTTCGCTTTATAGGCGGAAATAAACTTCTGCACGCCAGGGTCTTTATCCTCAGCCGTATAGGCATTTGTAAAATAGCAGCCATTGGTTGCTTCTTTGCCTGCGATTTCAACCAGTTTGGGAGAGTCCCAACCATCGGATCCTAACAAGGGACATGTCAGCCCCACTTCACGTGCCTGTTTTATGATTTTAGCCACTTCTTCATAGTAGCCGGGCACATAAAGAGCCTCCGGATTGGTTGCTTTTATTTTGGTCAGAGCTGCTTTAAAATCAATATCTTTCGCTAAGAAAGCTTCATCAGCCAATACTTTGCCGCCACTTGCTGCAAATTTCTCAGTAAATACCTGGCTTAATCCTTTGGAATAGTCACTGGACGAGTCATGTAAAATCGCTACATTTTTTACCTTCAGTGTTTCGCTAGCGAATTTCGCCATCATTTCCCCCTGATAGGGATCGATAAAGCAGGCTCGGAAAACAAATTGTTTCGTTTTCCCATTTTTATCTACTGTAATATTGGGCGCCGTAGCACAAGGTGCGATCAGAGGAATTTTGTTAGCGGTTAAAATAGGCTCAGAAGCAGCTACACATCCGCTGGTCGCAGGGCCCACCACCGCGATAACTTTATCTTTGGTGACAATTTTTGTGGCCGCATTGCCGGATTCCGAGGGCTCTGACTTATTATCGGCCACTACCACCCGAATCGTTTTGCCATCAATGCCGCCGCCTTTATTCACCTCTTCCACCGACAGTTCAAATCCCGCCAGCATAGACTTACCATAGTTGGCCACGTTGCCGGTCTGTTCTACATTGACGCCAACAACAATTTCTTTTCCACCGCCTTGCCCGGCTTTCTTGTCTCCGCCGCCGCAGCCTGAAACCAAACCGGCGACCAACATTGCTGCCAATGCTGCTCCAGACGCTTTTTTCCAAAACTTCATCGTCATCTACCCCTTCCTTATTTAAGAGATGGTTATCCTACTGCGATTGCTTCGTCCCTCATTGTCAAAGCAATTTTTATGTCCGTAACCGTCTTTGATTCCATATTATATGTACATATCAGTACTTTTGTCAACAAGCTATCACTAAAAATATCCATTTTATATTATTATGTATATCAAATTGTAATATTCTTTTCATCATTCTTGTTCATTTTTCTTGTAAAAAGACATTTGTAGTGAATTTTTAGCACTTTTACTCTTATTCTCCCATCTTACAGTTTTAACGTAAGATGGGAGAACACAAAGTAACAAAAAGCCAAAAACCTCTTGATCCCTTTCATTCCAACGCCTTTTGTGCAGATTGCCCGTGCCAGAGCCACTGCACTATACAATTACAAGAAAAGTTTCGCCAAAATCGCTACCGCCGGGAGGGCAGGAAGCTGGTTGGCCAGACGAATCGAAACCACTCTAGCCTGAACCGCACCGATTGACATGATCAAAATCCCTCCTGTAGCGCTGACCTCGGCAATAATATCCGGTGTTAAAAGGTTTTGCAACCAAAGGGCCAAAAAAGTCATGCCTCCCTGATACAACCCTACGGGCAGAGCCGAAAGGGCTACGCCGGCTCCCATGGTAGCACTGAGAATCACAGAGAATATGCCGTCCAAAATCGCTTTCGTATATAAGATTTGATAATTGTCGTTCAAACCGTCTTCCAAGCTGCCCACGATAGCCATAGCTCCGATGCAATAGAGCAGAGTCGCTGTGATAAAACCCTGTCCGAAAGTCGTAGCAGTGCCAACCGGATCGCCCAAAATCTTTTTTTCCATCCAGTGGCCGAAACGGTTCAGCTTGCCATCCAGATCAAGGGCTTCTCCCACCATACTTCCTATGACAATACTTATAATGATTAAAATCAAATTCTGGCTTTTCTGGGCCATTTGGATACCGATTAAGAAGATGGACAAGGCCATGCCGTACGTAATCGTTTCCCGCCATTTTTCCGGAAATCCTTTTTTAAAAACAAGGCCAACCGCACAACCTAAAAGTATAGCTGCGCAGTTGACCGCCGTTCCTAAACCTGTCATTAAATTTCCACCTCTGATATTGCAAACCCTGTGCCAAAACAGACTTTTTTACACAGAAAACCTAGGCCTGAGCCAAGGTTGAGCTTCCGCTTCTCTTTGCTCCTTTTTTCCCTGTAAAAGTTCATAGATACGATCTAAATCTTCCAGAGAATAATAATCGATTTCAATTTTTCCCACAGAGTCATTTTTTGCGACAATACGTACTTTCGTGCCCAAAGAATCAATCAGATGCTCTTCAAATTCTTTTAAATGCACATCCTGTAACGCCTTATTCTTTTTTCCGCTCTGTTGTTTTTTATTGTTTCCGGTATCGTTTTCTGCGCTTTTTTCCGTTATTTCTACCCGCTCGTCTAACACCCTTAGCTCTTTTCCTTCTTTCAGCGCTTTAACGACTGCTTCTACGGTACGAGCACTCCAGCCATGCTCCAACATAGCCATACCCACTTGTAACTGTTGTTCTTTTTTGTTCAAAGCCAAGACCGGACGAATCTGTCCTACAGTAATTTTTTCTTCTGCCAGCAAGGTTTGCAGACCCTCCGGTAAATTAAGCAGGCGCAATATATTCGCCAAAGCAGTCCGGCTCCGGCCGATTCTCTCCGCCGCCTGAGCCTGGGTGTAACCGTGCTGTTTAATGAGTTCCCGTATCGCCTTCGCCTCTTCCAGGGGATTTAAATCATGCCGTTGGATATTTTCAACCAGCGCCAGTTCCCTCATCTGTGTTTCATTATATTCACGGACATATACAGGCACCTTTTTCAGATGCGCCAGTTTTGCAGCCCGCAAGCGTCTTTCCCCGGCTACTAACTCATAATTAATGCCTTTTTTCCGAACAATCAGCGGTTGAATAATACCGTGCTGCTTAATGGAAGCGGCCAGTTCCGCCAGCTTGCCCTCATCAAACACTTTGCGCGGCTGCCATGGATTCGGCTTTACCGCACCGATGGCCACCTCAATGACTCCATCTTGTCTGTGTTTTTCGGCCAACGTGTCTTCATATTGAAATTCACTGGAAGAAATCAGGGAGTCCAGTCCTCTGCCCAAGCCGCCATGCTTACTCATCGCCAATTACCTCCCGGGCCAGTTCCTGATATACCTGAGCCCCCCTGCTCTTGGGATCGTAAACAATCACAGGCTCGCCATGACTGGGG
>R16__coassemble_1289_pt1 | contig 17040 bp, 15 predicted proteins | sample R16__metabat2_low_PE_008 | metagenome-assembled genome bin R16
ATTTCGGGCATCCCGGCCTTTTGCCATTCGCAGGGGAAGAGGTGAGCCACTTTGTGCTGGCGGCGGATGTGGCAACGGCCGCAGCGATTTTCTATTTCACCCTCATTAAATATAAGCGTTATTTCATCGCATTGCTGGCGGCGGCGCAGTCCGGCTTGATTCTATGGTTTGAGTTTGCCAAAGGCAGCCACATGGCTGTTTTTTCCCATTTTTCCATTGATAACCTCAGCCTGATCATGGTGCTGATCGCAGGAATCATCGGCAGCCTCATCGCCGTGTTCTCTCTGGGATATATGGAAGAATTCCACAAAGAACACCCGCAGGTGCAGGATCGCCGGCCTTTCTTTTTCTTCGTTATCTTTTTGTTCCTGGCGGCTATGCTGGGTCTTGTGCTGTCCAACAATCTTCTGATCATGTATGCCTGCTGGGAAATCACCAGCTTTTGCTCTTTTCTGCTCATCGGTTATACCGGTACGGAAGAAGCCGTGGAGAATTCCTTCAAAGCCTTGTGGATGAACCTTTTGGGCGGTCTTGCTTTTGCTCTGGCCATTGTCTGGCTGGGGGTACAATATGAAACGGTAGAGCTTTCCATGCTGCTAAATCTGGGACTCAGCTCCTATCCGGTGGAACTGGCGGTAGCGCTTTTGGTTTTCTGCGGTTTCACCAAAGCGGCGATGATGCCTTTTTCGGGCTGGCTGTTGGGCGCTATGGTGGCTCCCACACCCACTTCCGCCTTGCTCCATTCTTCCACAATGGTTAAGGCAGGCGTCTTTTTGATCATCAAACTCTGTCCCTTGCTGGGCAGCACCCATGCGGGGATCATGACAAGTTTTGTAGGAGGAGTGACGTTCCTGTTCGCTTCCTTTGCAGCGATTTCCCAGTCTGACGGGAAAAAAGTGCTGGCTTATTCTACGATTTCCAATTTAGGCCTGATCGTCTGCTGCGCTGGCATCGGTACCTATGCTTCCGCCTGGGCCGCCATCATGCTGGTGCTTTTCCATGCGGTTTCCAAGAGTCTGATGTTTTTGACGGTGGGTACTGCGGAACAGCAGCTGGGCAGCCGGAACATCGAAAGTTTTGACGGCCTGTTCTGTTCCATGCCCCGTTTGGCGTTATGCATGGCGATCGGCATCTGCGGCATGTTTTTAGCTCCTTTCGGCATGTTGATTTCCAAATGGGCCGCTATGAAAGCCTTTGCGGATTCCGGCCATCCGTTGCTGCTTCTGATCTTAGTTTTCGGTTCTTCCACCACCTTATTTTACTGGACAAAATGGTTGGGGAAGATATCTTCTTATATCCCGGTACGGGAAACGAGGGAGAAGGGCATCCGGTCTGTACAGTGGCTGACCCTGCGATCCCTCGGCGCCCTGACACTGATTGTCTGTCTTTTCTTCCCTTTGATCTCCCACTATGGGGTAGCGCCTTATCTGGAAATTATCTATCGCACATCGGAAACTGTCATTGCCCGCAGCAATCTGATCATTATGTCCCTGATGGTGATTTTGCTGATGCTTTTGCCGTTGCGTTCCGGAACACGACCCAGGGAGAACACAGTGGGGACCAATCTGGCGGGCGAGAATCTGGGGGATAACCTGGCGTATCGGGGGGCCGCCGGCGCCACGGTGCCGGTTACTCTGCGGAACTGGTATCTGGAGGCCTGGTTCGGCGAACGCAGAATGCAGTTCTTCGGATTTTCTCTGTGCCTGTTCTGTCTTTTGATTCAATTTGCGATGATTCTGGGAGGTGTTTTCCATGTCTGATTTCCTGTACAGCATTCTCTCCGGATTCCTTTATCTGTTGCTGGCTCCTTTGGCCGGCGGTCTGCTGGCAGGGCTGGACAGGAAAATCACGGCCCGTATGCAGCGCCGGGTAGGACCGCCTCTTTTGCAGCCTTTTTATGATGTCTTTAAGCTGTGGGACAAGCAGCCTGTGGCGGTGAATGAAGCGCAGCGCTTTTATGTGAGTGGCTTTCTTCTGTTTGTGGTGCTCAGCGGTCTTTTCTTTTTCGTCCACGGCGATCTTTTGCTGGTGATTTTTACCTTGACCATAGCCAGCGTCTGCTTTATCGTGGCCGCTTACGCATCCAACTCGCCTTACAGTCAGGCGGGGGCGGAACGGGAGCTGGTACAGACCATGGCGTATGAACCCATGCTGCTTTTAATGGCGTTGGGGTTTTATCTCCGCTGCGGCACTTTCAGTCTGCATGGGATTCTCCAGTCGCCGGTGATGAACTTCCTTTATATGCCCGGACTTTTCATCGGCCTTTGCTATATTCTGCTGATCAAGTTCCGTAAATCGCCCTTTGACTTATCCATGTCCCACGAGGCCCATCAAGAGTTGATTCAGGGAATCCTGACCGAAATCTCGGGCCGTACCCTGGCGCTGGTGGAAATTGCCCATTGGTACGAAAATGTGTTCCTTCTGGGCTTTATCTATCTGTTTTTCGCCTGGTCCGCGCCCTGGAGCCCGCTGTTGGCTCTGGCCGCCTGCTTTTTTGTCTTCTTTACGGGCATCCTGGTGGATAACTGCTGCTCCCGGGTCAAATGGGAGCAGATGCTGGCTTCGGTCTGGCTTGTGACTCTGGTGGCAGGTTTTGTCAATGTGATGTTTTTGATGTATATTCGTTGACAGGTACACTTTTCCGGCGCGGCGACAGGTTTTGCGACGAGCCGTCAGCGCCGGGAACGATCCGGTCGGAAAGGATCTGAATCATGTCTTATATCAGTAAATCCCCCTGGCTGATCCATTATGACGGTTCCAGCTGCAATGGCTGCGACATCGAGGTATTGGCCTGTCTGACGCCGTTATATGATGTGGAGCGTTTCGGCATCGTCAACACCGGGAATCCTAAACACGCGGATATCTTTTTGGTGACGGGTGGTGTCAACGTGCAAAACCTGCCGGTCGTGCGGCAGATTTACGAACAGATGCCGGAACCCAGGGTAGTGATCGCGGTGGGGGCCTGCGCCTGTACCGGCGGTGTTTTCCATGATTGCTATAACATGATGGGCGGCATGGACCGGGCCATTCCGGTGGATGTGTATGTGCCGGGCTGCGCCGCCCGTCCGGAGGCTATCATTGACGGAGTGGTGAAAGGGATGGCGGTTCTGGAAGAAAAACACAAAGCGCTGGCGGAGGGAAAACTTCCGGTTTCCGAAGAGGAGGCCCCGAGGGCTTCGTTACAGGTCAAGGAGGGAGCAAAGGAGGCAGAGGATGCAGCAGCAAATCATTCAAATTGAGCCCACGGAGCTGTTACATCGTACAGCCCGTTTTAAAAAAGACGGCTGCCGTTTGGTGCAGATTCTTTGCACTCGTGTGCCCGAAGGATATGAACTGACCTACAGCTTTGACAAGGAATACTTTTTATACAACTTGCGTCTGATCGTACCCCTTGACGGTTCAGTCATGAGCATCACAAACCAGTACTGGTACGCCTTTGTCTGGGAAAATGAGATCCATGATCTATTTGGTCTGCCGGTGGAATTTATGGTGCCGGAGGTAGACTACGGCGGCCGATTTTTCCAACTGGCGGAAAAAATGCCCTGGCATGAACTGTCACAGGCTAAACCGCCTGCCGCGGCCATCAAAGTGAATCTGCGCAGCGGCCTGGGCATTGATGCGTCCGTCCGGCCGCCGGTCGCGCCGGTGGCAAAAACGACCTCGGCAGAGGAGAAAGAAGCAGCCACAGGCAAGAGGGAAGAAGGAGGCGACGGAAATGGATAAAACCACAGTGATTCCTTTCGGTCCCCAGCACCCTGTTCTGCCGGAACCCATTCATGTGGATCTGGAACTGCAGGATGAAAAAGTGGTGAGGGCGATTCCTTCCATCGGTTATATCCACCGGGGCCTGGAAAAATTAGTGGAAACCCGGGGATTTCAGGAGTATGCCTTTGTGGCGGAACGGGTTTGCGGCATTTGTTCCTTTGGTCACGGATGGGGATACTGCAAAGCGGTGGAAGGTCTGATGGGGCTGGAGATCCCGGAAAGAGCCCAATATCTTCGCACCTTCTGGCACGAACTTTCCCGTATCCACAGCCATTTGCTCTGGCTGGGGCTGGCGGCGGACGGGCTGGGTTTTGAGAGCCTGTTCATGCATGCCTGGCGTCTGCGGGAGACGGTATTGGACATGTTTGAGCAGACCACGGGCGGCAGGGTTATTTTTTCCGTTTGTGAAGTAGGCGGCGTTCGCCGTGATATAGAACATCCCGTGCTGAAAGAGATTCTTACCCGTCTGCAAAAGCTGAAAAAAGAAATCGAAGAAACGGAAGAGGTCTTTTTAGGGGATGCCACGGTGCAGGCCCGTTTAAAGGGCGTGGGGAGGCTTTCGTCAGAAGAAGCGGCCGCTTTAGGCTGTGTCGGCCCCATGGCCAGAGCCAGCGGCTTGGCTACCGATTATCGCTGCGGCGAAGAAGGCGGCTCTTATAAAAAATTAGGTTTTCGTCCGATTACCGCCACCGCAGGGGATTGTTATGCCCGCTGTCAGGTTCGGTTCGGCGAGTTATATCAGTCCATCGAACTGATTCGGGCCGCTGTGGAAAATATGGCGGAAGGACCTGTCACCATGCCCGTCAAGGGATTTCCTCCTGCCGCGGAGCATTTTACCCGGGTGGAGCAGCCACGCGGAGAAGCGATTTATTATGTGAAAGGAAACGGGACTAAAAATCTGGAACGTTTCCGCCTGCGCACGCCTACCAACGCCAACATTCCGGCTCTGGTAAAAATGCTTCAGGGTTGCGATCTGGCTGATGTCCCCAATATTATCCTGACTTTGGATCCCTGCATCAGCTGCTGCGAACGGTAAAGAAATCACAGAAAAGAGGCGAAGGGAATGCGTTTTCTGGCTTTTGCCCGTGAAATGCTGGGGAACCTTTTTAAATCTCCGGCGACGGTAGAATATCCGTTAAAACCGAGAGCTTTGCCCGCAGGCAACCGAGGCAAAGTGGTAAATACAATCGAGAACTGCATTTTTTGCGGCATGTGCATGCGGGTTTGCCCGTCTTCGGCCATCACGGTGGATCGGACGGCCCGTACCTGGACCATCAACCGGTTTGCCTGTGTCCAGTGCAAAGGCTGCGTAGACCGCTGCCCAAAAAAATGTCTGCGCATGGAAGCCCAATATACAGAACCGGCCCGGGAAAAAACCGGCGAAGTGTTGCACGGTACGCCCTTGCCGCCGCCTGCGCTCAAGCAGACCATGGCACAGTCCGGGAAGGGCGGAGCGCCTGTGACCCCGGCGAAAACCATCTCTGCTGCGCCGGGAGCGGGATCGGCTGCGACAGTGTCCGGTGCGGAAAGCGCCCAGGATGCCGGCCGGGAAAAATCTTCTCATGCATGAATATCCGGTGACCGTCCGTATTGTGGAAATTGCGGAGGAAACAGCAAAAAAACGCAACGCCAAAGTGCGCCGCATTGATCTGGTGGTGGGAAAAGACTCCGGTTTTATCGGCGAATCCATCCAGATGTATTTTGATATGGTGGCGGAAGGTACGCGTTGCCAGGGAGCCAAGCTCTGCATCGAAGGTGTGGAACCGCTTCTGCGCTGCAATCTGTGCGGCAGTCTCTTTGCCCGGCGCTTATTTTCTTTTGCCTGTCCTTCCTGCGGCGGTGACGGGGAACCTACGGAAATCGGCAAGGAATTTTACATTAAAAGCATGGAACTGGAAACAGAAGACGAATCTGACGGAGGGGTAACACGATGCACATGATAAAAGAAGATGTGATGATTAATATTCATGATAAAAATGACCACATTGCCGGTCATGTGCACGAACATCTGGCGGAACACGGCATTTTTGCCGTTAATCTGATGGGGGCTCCCGGTGTGGGCAAGACTTCTACCATCGAACACTTGCTGCGGTGCCTGAAAGAACAAGGTGTCACAGGTTATGTGATCGAAGGGGACATTGAGTCGGACATCGACACGGAACGTCTGCGTAAGCAGGGGGTCATGGCCAGCCAGATCAATACTTTCGGCGCCTGTCATCTGGACGCGCCGCTGTTGCATAATGCCGTGCATGCCATGCGGTTTTCCGGCCCCGGCCTCTTATTGATAGAAAATGTGGGAAACCTGGTCTGTCCTGCGGAATTTTCCATCGGCGAAGATATAAAACTGTTGCAGGTCAGCGTCACGGACGGCAGCGACAAACCCTATAAATATCCGCTAGCCTTTGAAAAGGCGGATGTGATCCTTTTAAATAAAGTGGATCTGCTGCCTTATTTGAATTTTGACGAAGAATTTTTTATGGCGGGCGTGCGGCATTTGAATAAAACCGCCCCGGTCTTTTATGTGAGCGGTCGCACCGGGGAAGGCTATCAGGAAGCGGCGGACTGGTTGAAACAGCGCAGCGGTCTATAGGAGATAAGAATGGATGCTCCTGTCAGTGCGGAAATAACCATACATGGACGTGTGCAGGGGGTCGGATTCCGACCCCTGGTTTGTCGTTTGGCCAAAAAGCTGGGGCTTACCGGCAGGGTCTGCAATGCGGGGGACCATGTGCGCATCGAGGCTTCCGGCACACAAGAAGCTTTGCGGCAGTTCTGCCGTCTGCTGCGTCAGGCGCCGCCTCCTGCGGAAGTGACAACGCTCTCCATCGAAGTCAAAGCCTATAGAAGTTACGAAGGTTTTACCGCTTCTGTCAGCGAAACCGACAAGGAGAAGAAAAGAATCCCGGCCGATCTGGGAATCTGTCCTTCCTGCCTGGCGGAAATGCAGTCTGCCGCCGACCGTCGTTGCGGTTACCCTTATATTTCCTGCGCGCAATGCGGCCCCCGTTATACCATTTTGCGCTATCTTCCCTATGATAGAGAAAACACATCCATGAAGATCTTTTCCCTATGCTCGGACTGCCGGAGGGAGTATGAGTCTTTGGCGGACCGGAGAAGTCACGGAGAAACTCTTTCCTGTTACGCCTGCGGTCCGCAACTGCAAGGGTATACTAAAGAAGAAGACGGCCGCGCGGCGTCTTTGCCCGATGTTGCCTCCCAGGCAGGAAAACCGCGCCAGATCGGTTTGGAACCTGCGGAGAAAGAAAGCGATGCGGATCGCCGGGACGGCGGTGCTTCGGGATCCGCAGTTGCAGCGGATGAAGCGGTTGCCCTCGTATCCTCCGGTGCGCCGGCCGCCCAAGCGGCGACCGAAGCATGGACAGCAAAAGCAAAAACTCTGTTGCTGGCAGGCAAGATCATCATGGTGAAAGCGGTGGGAGGCTTCAATCTGGTTTGCAGAGCGGATGACAGAGCAATCGTAGCCCGTTTGCGCGATGTGAAAAAAAGACCGTCCAAACCCTTTGCCGTCATGGTGCGGGACTTGGCGGCGGCAAGAACCCTTTGCCGCGTATCTTCGGCGGAAGAAGCGCTGCTGCTGTCGCCCGCCCGTCCCATCGTTCTGTTGAAGAAAAAAGAAGCCTGCGCAGGGATGGTGGCGGAAAATGTCACGGATGTGTCCGATGCGTTGGGGGTCTTTCTTCCCCCCATGGGTCTGTACCGGCAGCTGACCGAGCTCGGTCCGCTGATCGTGACCAGCGGCAACGAAGCGGGGGAACCGATTCTTTACCGGGATGAGGAAGCCTTTGCCTTTTACGCCTCCCATGACGCTGTGGCGGGATTATTTACATATGACCGAGAAATTCTCCGTCCTGCCGATGATTCGGTGGCTCATGCGGTCAACGGGAAACCGCTGCTTTTGCGGCGGGGGCGGGGCTATTTGCCGGAACCGGCGGTGACAGGGGCTAAAGCTGCCCCTGCCGATTCTTTTGGCGGCGTTTCCGGGACGCGGCGCCGGACGGAACCGGGCAGCCGGAAAAAGACAGGACGCGCTGTGTTAGCGGTAGGGGCGGAAATGGAACCGGGGTTCTGTCTGGAGGCTGACGGCTCTTTTTATCCGGGCATCGTTCCCGGTGACATCACGCTGGAAAAGACGGCCCTGCATTACAGCGCCACCGTGCAGGAATGGCTGCGCTTGCTGGATCTGACACCGGATCTGGTGGTGGGGGATCTGCACCCCGGTTACGCGGCCACTTTATGGGGCAAGGATTTTGCCCGCAGGCAAGGGATTCCCTTTTACCAGATACAGCATCATCAGGCCCATGCGTTGTCCGTGATGGGGGAACATGGCTTAGAAGGTCCGGCGCTGGCGGTTTGTTTTGACGGCACCGGATACGGAACTGACGGCAGCGTCTGGGGCGGCGAATTTTTACTCTGTGAAGGAACTTCCTTTCGGCGGTTGGGGCATGTGAAATCCACCCTGATGCTGGGCGGCGATGTTTCCATGCGGCAAGCCTGGAAAACCGCTCTGTGCTGCTTGGCGGCGGCAGGAGAAGATTGTGGCGATCCTCGTTTCGGCGTGGTAAAAGCGGCGTTGGAGCAGGGCATCAACAGCATTAAAAATTCCAGCGCGGGGCGTTTGTTTGACGCGGCCGCTTTTCTCTTGGGGCTGGCCGATTTCAACTCCCATCAGGGGCGCTGCGCCATGGCGCTGGAAAGCGCCGCCCGTAAGGCGTTGCAAAAACGCTTGGAGCCTTTGCCCATGGCATTTCGGGAAGAGGAAACGGAGGCAGAAAGGCAAAGGATGACTCTCTTTGACCCGGCTCCCTTGTGGAAGCCCCTCTGCTCGGCAGGGAAAGGCGCGACAGGAGTTCTTTCCGATGCGATATGCGCCGCGGCCCTGGGCTTTCATCAAGCTGTCATTCAAATGGTGACCGCCATGGCGGAAAAAGTCCAAGTGGAGCAAGTGGTTTTGTGCGGCGGCTGTTTTGTGAACGAAATTTTGCTGCAAGGCTGCAGCGCTCTTTTGCGCAAAAAAGGGTTTCAGGTGTATTATAATGAAAAGGTGCCTCCGGGAGACGGCGGAATTTCTCTGGGGCAGGCTTTTTTCGGCATGTTAAAAAATGCGTCGGGGATAGGGTGAAGGCCCCGAGCTGTGGAAATTCAGGATCGTTATGAGGTACTATTATGTGTGTCGCGTTTCCGGGGAAAGTGATTGCAGTTAAGGACAGCCATGCCACAGTGGATTTTAGCGGTTCCGTGGCGGCGGTGAATATTTCAGTCGTGCCGGTGCAGCCGGGGGATTATGTGCTGGTTCATGCCGGTATGGCGATTCAGAAAGTGGAAGCGGAAGAAGCGAAAGAGTGGATCGCCTTGTTTCAGGAACTGAGAGAGGCGGAAAAGGATGATGGTCATGTATGAGAAAGAGGCGGCTGCTTTTTTACAAAGTTACCAGGGACCGCCTCTGCGGTTGATGGAAGTCTGCGGCACCCATACTTCCGCATTGTACCGCACGGGCCTGCGGCAATTGCTGTCGCCGGCCATCACACTCTTATCCGGACCGGGGTGTCCGGTGTGCGTGACGCCCACCGCCTTTATTGACCGGTTGGTCGGCTATGCCCTGCAACCGGATTGCAAAGTCATGACCTTTGGCGATATGCTCTCCGTGCCGGGCAGCGCTCTTTCTTTGGCGCAGATCCGTGCGCAGGGGGGCAGCGTGGATTTTTTCTATGCCCCCGAAAAAGCGCTGGAGCAAGCGGCGGCGAATCCGGACACACTTTATATCCTGGCTGCTGTGGGGTTTGAAACCACGGCGCCCGTTTGGGCCGCTCTGATTCAACGGGCTGCCCGGGAACACATTCACAATCTTAAATTTCTTACGGCGCTTAAGACGATGCCGCCGGCCTTACATCCCTTGTGCGCCTCGGGCCGGATAGACGGTTTTCTCTGTCCCGGTCATGTGGCGGTCATCATCGGCAGCGGGCCGTTCCGATCGCTGGCTGAGAACTATGGGAAGACCATGGTCATATCAGGTTTCGGAAGGAGCGAGCTGTTGCGGGGTATGACCCGTCTGGTGTTGGAAAGCAGCCGCAAAAAAGAGGGCCTGTGGAATGAATATGCTTCGGTGGTGAAACCGGAGGGCAACCTGCTGGCCCGGCAGATGCTGGCCGATGTATTTGAAACGGGGCCTGCCGTCTGGCGCGGTCTGGGGAGCCTAGCCGGTTCCGGGCTGTATATCCGGGAAAAATACAAGGCTTGGGATGCGGGCAGTTTAGGGCTGGACAGTGACAATGTGCCGCCCGGTTGCTTATGCAATCGGATCCTCTTAGGGGAAGCCTTGCCCCGGCAATGTCCTTTTTTTGGTAAAAAATGTACGCCGGAGCATCCGGTGGGCGCTTGTATGGTCAGCAGCGAAGGGACCTGCTGCATCACCTTGCGGGAGGGAGGTCGGGGAAACCTCCGGGAAGCAAAACAGGACTAACCGGAGAACACCGGACCCGCATAGGAAAACAAGCCGGAGCCGGGTACTATACAGAAGCAAAAGAAGCAGCGGAGAAAAACGCTGCCACAATGGCGGAAAGAAGGAAGTAGGATGAAAATCGAGTTACGGCACGGTAGCGGGGGCGAAGAATCGGCACGCCTGATCAGACACATTTTTGCCAAACAATTCCGGAATGAAATTCTTTCCCGCATGGAGGACGGGGCGGTGCTGCCCCCTTTAGAGGGCAATCCCGTGTTCACAGCCGACAGTTTTGTGGTACAGCCCCTGTTTTTCCCCGGGGGGGATATCGGCAGGCTGGCAGTCTGCGGTACGGTCAATGACCTGTGCTCCATGGGGGCCCGTCCTTTGTATCTGACCGCTTCCTTTATTTTGGAAACGGGCCTGGAGGCAGAAACGCTGGAACAGGTGACGGCTTCCATGGCTGCTGCCGCGCAGGAGGCCGGAGTGCAGATTGTAGCCGGAGATACCAAGGTGATCGAGGGTAAAGGAGGCCTGTTCATTAACACGGCAGGCATCGGGGCGCGTCCTTTTGACTGCCACATCTCAGCCTCTGCCATCCGGCCGGGGGATGCCCTTTTGGTGACAGGCACCCTGGGCGATCATCACGGGACGATCCTGCCCCGCCGGCTGGGCATGGAGAGCACGCTGCAGAGCGACTGTGCCCCTTTGAACCATATGGTGGCGACGCTTATGGCGGCAGGCATTCCTCTCCGCGCCATACGGGATGTCACCCGGGGCGGTCTGGCTACGGTGGCCAACGAATTGGCGGAGGCGTCCGGCTGCCGACTGAATCTGGAGGAAGCAAAATTGCCGGTCAGGGAAAGCATACGGGCCTTGAGCGGCATTTTGGGTCTGGATCCTTTGACCATGGGCAATGAGGGCAAGCTGTTTCTGGCGGTGGCTGCCGGCAGCGGAGAAAAAGCGCTGCAACTGCTGCAAGGTTGCCAATACGGGGAAGAAGCCGCCCTCATCGGCGAAGCGACCCTGGGGCAGGGAGTCTATCTGCGGACGGAACTGGGAAGTTACCGCAGCGTGCTTCCTTTACAGGGCGAAGGACTGCCTCGTATCTGCTGAAAAAAGAAAAGAGCGCTGTCTGTAACATACGTTGCATAAATGCGGCAGGATCGTCTGATAATTGAAAAAGTACGCCCTCTTTTGTTTCTTTTGTTTGACAAAGACAGATGTCCATTTTATACTGATACTAATCATGATAGAGGCGCGGTGACTATGAGTAACTCACAGAGAGGCATCGAAGAAGTGAGGGAAAGGATTTACCGCCGAAGGGCCGGGTTCGGCAGAAACCGGCAACTGGGCCTGGGGTGAATAATCACGGGACTGTCGTTGCAGGAGGAACAAGCCAAGGCAACGGAGAGCTATCTCAACTATGGCAGGATACTGACCGTTGGGGTGACTCTCAGCGGTTTTTCTTTTTAGAGCAAGCAAAAAGTCAGCAGGAAGAACGAGAACAAGAAAGCGGAGGGAAAAGCTATGATCAGGGTTTTAGTCAATGGAGCCTTTGGCAGAGTAGGCAGCGAGGTGGTCCGCACCGTGTTGGCCGAACCGGAACTGGAACTGGCCGGCGGGGTGGATATCCATGGCGAGGGAAAAACGTTGCCTGACGGACAGGCGCCTTATACCGACCTGGGCACGGCGCTGGCAGAAACCGCTCCGGATGTGGTGGTGGATTTTACCCGCCCGGACGTGGTCATGGATTCTTTACGGATCATTCTGGGCAAAGGCATCCGTGCCGTAGTAGGCACCACCGGCTTTACTCCGGAACGGCTGGCGGAAGTGAAAGCGCTGGCGGAAGCGAACCGGACGGCGGCGCTGATCGTGCCGAATTTTGCTTTGGGTGCGGTGGTCATGATCAAACTGGCAGCCGAAGCGGCCAAATATTTTTCCGATGTGGAAATCATTGAAAAGCACCACGATCAGAAACTGGACGCGCCCAGCGGCACCGCAGTTTTGACCGCGCAAAAGATAGCGGAGGTACGGACGGCGCATAAGCAGGGACATCCGGAGGAAAGAGAAACCATGCCGGGCTCCCGGGGCGGCGATTTTGAAGGCATCCGTATCCACAGCATGCGTCTGCCGGGCTATGTAGCTTCTCAGGAAGTGGTGTTCGGCAGCCGAGGCGAGACACTGAAAATAATCAACGACCCGGTGAACCGGGAATGCTATATGCCGGGCGTGGTGCTGGCCTGCAAAAAGATCGGTTCCCTGCAGGGAATGATTTACGGTCTGGATCAAATACTGGATTAAGGGAGGAAGTGCCGCCATGAAAAAATACAATGTGGCTATTTTGGGAGCGACCGGCGCCGTAGGCGCGGAGTTCTTACGCTTGATGGAAGAAAGGGATTTTCCGGTGCAGGAGCTGCGTCTTTTGGCATCGGCCCGCAGCAGCGGCAAAGAGATTCGCTTTAAAGGGGCCTCGTACACTGTACAGGAAGCCACCGAACAATCCTTTGAGGGCATCGACATCGCCCTCTTTGCCGGCGGCAGCGTTTCCAAAACCTTTGCTCCGGCGGCGGTGAAAGCCGGCGCGGTGGTCATAGATAACTCCAGCACCTACCGCATGGATCCGGAGGTACCTTTGGTGGTGCCGGAAATCAACCCGCAGGATATTCTGAAACACAAGGGGATCATTGCCAATCCCAACTGTTCCACCATTATCATGGTGATGGCCTTGAAACCCCTCTATGATTTGGCCCGTATCAAACGAATCGTGGTTTCTACCTACCAGGCCGTCAGCGGCGCCGGCAAAGAAGGCATCGATGAGCTGACGGAGGAGACCAAAGCCTATGCCGAGGGCAGGGAAATGGTGCCCCGTATCCTCCCTTCCGCTTCTTTGGCAAAACATTATCCCATCGCTTTCAATCTGATTCCTCAGATCGATGTGTTCCTGGACAATCTGTATTCCAAAGAAGAGATGAAGATGGTCAATGAGACCCGTAAAATTTTCGGGGACGAGGAGATGCGTATTACCGCCACCACGGTTCGGGTCCCTGTGTACCGCAGTCATTCCGAATCCGTGAATGTGGAATTTGAGCATGATCTGGAACTGGAAGAGATGCGCAAAGCCCTGGCCGCTTTTCCGGGCGTACAGCTGACGGATGATCCGAATGAGCAGATGTATCCCATGCCTTTATACGTCTCCGATACGGACGACTGTTATGTAGGGCGTTTGCGCAGGGATTTTTCCAACCCCAACACCTTTAATTTCTGGGTAGTGGGCGACCAGATCCGCAAAGGCGCTGCTCTGAACACCCTGCAGATCGCCGAGACCATGATCAAAAACGGCTGGATATAAGCCGATACAACAGACATACCGATACAACAGAGAAAAGGAGAAGCAACATGAAGAATCCGTATTTTGGCAGAGTGTTAACCGCCATGGTCACCCCCTTTCATGGAGATGGCAGTGTCAATCTGGAAGCCACGAAACAGTTGGTGGAATGGTGGCTGGACCACGGCAGCGACGGGCTGGTGGTAACCGGCTCCACGGGCGAAGCGGCCACCATGACGGCGGAAGAAAAGAAAGCAGTCTGGACCACGGTGGTGCAACAGGTGAAGGGAAGGGTCCCGGTTATCGCAGGGACCGGCTCCAACAACACGGCAGGCAGCATCGAAGCCACGCAAATGGCGGACGCCTGCGGCGTGGACGGTTTCCTGGTGGTAGGACCTTACTATAATAAACCCACGGCAGAAGGCTACTATCAACACTTCAAAGCCATCGCCGCCTGTACCGAAAAACCGCTCATGCTTTACAACGTACCGGGCCGGACGGGTGCCAATATCCCGCCGGCTGTGATTGCCAGAGTGGCAAAAGACTGCTCTAATGTGGTAGCGGTAAAAGAGGCGGCCGGCAATGTGGGGCAGGTGGCGGAACTGTACCGGATTCTGCCGGAAGATTTCTCCATTTACAGCGGCGATGATGTGCTGCTGTTGCCTTTTATGTCGGTAGGAGCTACGGGTATTGTATCCGTCTTGTCTAATATCGGCGGTGAAATGCTGCAGGATATGATGAGGGCCTATGAAGAAGGCCGTGTCAAAGAAGCTGCGGCACTGAATAAACGGGTGGTGCCTTTGGCTCAGGCACTGTTCATTGAAACCAATCCCATTCCGGTCAAAGCGGCCGTCACGCTGGTGACAGGCATCGACGCCGGCGCGCCCCGGCTGCCCCTGACGCCCATGAGCGAGGGAGCGCAGGCCAAAATGACAGAGGTGCTGCGGGAATACGGTCTGGTTCGGTAACGGGGGAGTACTACTTTCGGGGGGAGGTATCCTCTTCGCAGCGTATTTTGCGGAGAAAGCGGTTTACCGGCAAAAAAAGTTTGCAATTATTTCAAAGTTGGTTTATAATTTGTTCACAAACTGAAACGGACATCCGTCTCACCTGTTTAGGGAGAACTCAGGCAAGGCGGGTGTCGGTATCAGATTAATTAAGCGTATTCTCAGCCTGACAGGTTATGGAATACGTTTTTTTTATGCTATAATGGGAACAGGATCACGGGTCCTCCGGTTACACAAAGACCCGCGAAAATTTTGTCAGTTACAGAGAAAGGAACGATCATGTCACAAAAAATCATGTTACAAAGCAGCGGCATGAATGAGGCGCTGTATGAAAAAACAGAAGCGGTAGTATTGTTTTTGTGCAAGGAATGTATGCTTGGAATCGGGAATATAGGGCTGCCGGAATCGGTTTGTGCCGCTGTGCGTTATGCCGAACAGCAAGACTCCGGTATGACCCATACCGGGAGCATCACTCGTTTAGTTCTGGAACATAAAGGAAGCTATCTCTTGGTGATTGTGGCGGGCGTGGGTGAAGGGAAAGCCTGCACGCCCAATCATTTGCGGCTGGCAGCGGGCAATGCGGTGCGGGAATTACAGCGCGGCCGTATACAGACTGCGGTGACCGCGGCTCCTCTGCTGCGCAATCCCTCCCGTCCCCATTATCTGAAAGCACTGGCGGAAGGCCTGCTTCTGGGCGGTTATACGTTTACCAAATATAAAAGCGAAGAAAAGGCCGCGCCGCCTCTTACCATCACCATCGGCAACGAAGTACCGGGGGCGGAAAGCATCCTGCAAGAGGCGGCTAAAATCGCGGAAGCAGTCTGCCACGCCCGGGATCTGGCCAACGAGCCGGGGAACGCGCTGACCCCGGAAAGTTTGGCCCGCGAGGCGGAGCAGACGGCGAAGAACTCCGGCATGGAAATCGAAATTTTAGACGAAAAAGCCATGCAGAAGCTGGGCATGGGAGCGCTGTTGGCGGTAGGGGCCGGCAGTATCCATAAGCCGCGGCTGGTTTGCCTGCGCTATGCTCGGGGCGGCGACAAACCCTTCACCGCTTTCGTTGGCAAAGGCATTACCTTCGACAGCGGCGGCATTTCTCTCAAACCCGGCGAAGGCATGGGGGAGATGAAAGATGATATGAGCGGCGCTGCCGCTGTGTTAGGCGCTATGGAGGCCGTGGCTGCGTTGAATTTACAGGTGAATCTGCTGGGCATTCTGGCCTGCGCCGAAAACATGCCCTCCGGCAGCGCTCAGCGACCCGGCGATATTGTCCGGTCGGCTTCCGGCAAAACCATCGAAGTGGAGAATACGGACGCGGAAGGTCGCATGGTGTTGGCGGACGCAGTCTGGTACGCCGGGGAACAGGGCGCGGAACGCATCATTGATATCGCTACCCTGACGGGCGCGGTGATTATCGCTTTGGGCGAACACACATCCGGCATTCTTGCTAACGATGACGAGCTGGCGGACTGCCTAAAAAAAGCCGGTCATCGGGTCGGGGAAGAATGGTGGCAACTGCCGTTGGTAGAAGAAGCCGGAGAAATGATCAAAAGTTCCTGCGCCGATGTGAAAAACACCGGCGGGCGTCCCGCAGGCTGTATCACCTGCGGAGAGTTTATCCGTACTTTTGTTAAAAAAGGCCTGCCCTGGGCCCATTTGGACATCGGCGGCACCGCTTCCGCGAAAAAAAACCGGGGGCATATCCCGGAAGGCTGTACCGGTTTTGGCACGGCTACACTGATCGAATACGCGAGAAGTTTATAAAAACAAGCGGAGAAGGACAAGATGGAAGTCATTGCGTTTGTAGGCCCCAGCGGCTCGGGCAAGAGCCACAGGGCCATAGGCATCGCACACCAATACGGCTGCGATGCCATCATTGATGACGGTTTATTGATCAAAGGCACAAAAATCTTGGGCGGCACCTCGGCGAAGAGCGAACAAAACCGGGTGCAGGCGGTCAAACGTGCCGTCTTTTACCAGGACAGTCATGCTTCCGAAGTACGGGAAGCGCTGGCCCGTTCCGGTATCCGCCGGCTCCTGATTTTGGCCACATCCGACCGGATGATTCTTAAAATCGTGGCCCGGCTGGCGTTGCCTGCGCCGCTAAAAACGATTTATATTTCCGATATTGCCACCAAGCAGGAAATCAAAAAAGCCCACGAAGCCCGTCTGCGCTACGGCAAACATATCGTGCCTGTGCCGACGGTGGAGCTGAAGCAGCATTTCGGCGGCTTTTTCGCCAATCTGCCGTACAATATCTTTTCCAAAAACAAACGCAGCCGCAGAGAAGGGCGTTCCATCGTGCGCCCCGCTTTCAGCTACTACGGGGCCATACTGATCTCGGATTATGTCATCGACGACATCGTCAACCTGATTGTGGAACGGATGCTGGGGGTGGCCCGCATCAATTATATCCACGTGCGCCGGCGGACTGACAATAGAGGCCTGTCCGTGCATGTGGAGGTCAATCTGTATTACGGGGT
>R16__coassemble_1293_pt1 | contig 17010 bp, 8 predicted proteins | sample R16__metabat2_low_PE_008 | metagenome-assembled genome bin R16
TGCGTACACCTTTTCCCGCGGTGGGAAAAAGGCGTCTAAACGAGCTTGATCCAGAGCTTCACAAGCTTTGCGGCGGGCTTCGTTGATCTCGCTCATAGGGACCATGATGCCCTCGTCAAGAGAAATTTCCAGGTTGTCCAGCCTGTATTCTGTAGCGCCCAAACGTTCCACCTGCTTGCGGACCGCACTTTCATCCAGAGCATGTTTCCGGGCGACTTCCGCTAAAAAACCGGTCCAGCCATAACCCGTGTTCCCATCCACATCCCGCAGGCAAACCTGCAATGGCTCTCCTAAGCGGGCGGTCACCTGTGCCGTGACAGGAATGCGTTTTTTGTTTTTTTCACCGTAAAATTGAGCGGCATAAGCCATCAATGCGCTGTCAGAGGTACGGAACACCCGGTCGTTCAGCCGCACGCCTTTGGGAACTTCCATCTCCGCCAAAGCTCCCGCCGGGGCCTGTTCCACGACTTTTCCGTTCACCTTCATCGCTGTCAGCACAAGACCCGCACGGCCGCCCACTTTGACCCAAAATTCCAGGCCGTCTCCCAGATGAATCGGTTTTTCCAGTTTCACCACAGCTCGGTCAGGATTGCTTTTCAACTCCTGTACGCGGCCCACCAGGACCCCCCGATTGTTGGGACGGCGTTCACTCATCATATTCCGTCCCTGCTTTTTCTCCAGATACGCCGTGGTAAAATCCCGATTAAAAATCTGTTCAATATTGGCCAAATCTCTTTCCGGCACCGTATATGCACCTGCCAGATAACTGTCCATGGCCCGGCGGTATGCATCTACCACCACTGCCACATATTCCGGCCGTTTCATCCGGCCTTCAATTTTATAAGAGAAAACACCGGCCTCAATCATCTGCGGCAGGATATGAAGCGTGTTCAAGTCTTTGGGACTCAGCAGATACTGTCCCGCGTCCTGTCCCGCTAACATATTTTCACCTTTGCCGTTGATCAGGGTATAAGGCAGACGGCAGGGCTGGGCACAACGTCCCCGATTGCCGCTGCGGCCGCCAATCAGGCTGCTCATCAGGCACTGACCGGAATAGCAGACACATAAAGCGCCATGAATAAAAGCTTCGATTTCCAGCCCCGTATCGCTTGCTTTTTCTAAATCATGCAGCGAAAGTTCCCGGGCAGGAACCACACGGATAATCCCCTGTTCTCCAGCAAAGCGCACGCCGGCAGAATTGGTTACCGTCATTTGGGTCGAAGCGTGCAACGGCAGTGCCGGCACCAATTTACGAGCCAGGCGGATCACGCCCAGATCCTGCACGATGATTCCATCGGCCCCCGTATTAGCAAGGAAAATCAGGTAGTCGGCCAGTTCCGGCAACTCCTTGTCGTCTACCAGCGTGTTGACCGTGATATAAAGGCGCACATGATGCATATGGCAAAAATATACAGCCTTTTGTATCGCTTCCCTGTCAAAATTATCGGCATAAGCCCGGGCGCCAAAAGCCTTACCGCCCAGATAGATAGCGTCAGCACCTGCATTCACTGCAGCTTCCAACGCTTCCCAGCTGCCGGCCGGAGCCAGCAATTCCAGTTTTTTCTTCATGTTTTTCCTCTTACCGCTTTTATCATAAAAAATCAGCTTACGTCAGAAAGGTCCAATACAAAAGTTTGACAAGCAAACTTTCCCCGGTACCCGATACCTCGCATTTTCTCTTTTATCCGACGAAAGCAGCACCAACAAAAGCCCGCCGGGGCTACAGGTCGATGCTGCTTTACTGACATTCTGCTATTGTACGCGAACTTTGATGACACAGGTACGAAAGCCGCTCATTTTTTCCCAGGGCCGTTCATAGGACAGTTTCAATTCATAGATTCCCGGCAACTGAGCCGTATAAACCTGAATTTCCGTCCCGGGCGTTCCCGCCTGCCCTTCCGGCGTATCGTGGGGAATGGCAAAGGTGCTGCCGATTTTGCTCAATCCTTTGTCCGCTCCGCCGCTGATGGTAGGCACCCATTGAAAACCCGTACTGGGGTTAGCGCTTAATTTGATAGCCAGCAAGCTGCCCGGAGACACGGTCAACATTTTACCGTTACTGTTCTCCGTCAGCTTCCAAACCGTTAACAGGCGTCCGATATCACCGATACGGGCGACCGGCATAAGCTGTCCGTAACTGAAACGGCGATCATACGGCGCACCCTCTTTTGCGCTGAGAGCGATCCCTTCTTCTGTGAAAAGGACGTTTTCCGTCTTGTCGCCCAGCAGGGCTTTTCTCGCGTCATTGTTAAAAAAGAAAGTGTCCGGCGTAAATTCACGGCCCGTGGTCAAGTCAAGATTTAAAGCCCTGTAATACACCCGGTTGCCGTGGCTCCCCTTAAACAAAACACTCACCAGACTGGGACGATTCAGCATGACCTCATAGGTGACCGTCCCCTGTTTACCCGCTTTGCCTGCCATTTCCTGGGCCGCTTCATTCAATAGGCGGTTGGCAGCTTGCTGAAAGGATTCGTTATTCGCCCCGTCCAGCACAGGCACCTCCATGGTAACGCCACCTTTGGTCTTCACTTCCGTCAAAACCGTAGTCGGCTGGTCTGCCAGGGCCACCTGACCAATCAATAACGCAACAGCCAAAAAGATACCGATTGTTTTTTTCATGTATCCTCCTTATGCGAGAACCCCCTGCTGGCACACGGGATATTAAGCCCCTGCCAGCTCCTTGCCATAAGCAATGGCCTGATCCATACGGGTCAGCGTCTTCTCTTTGCCTAAAAGCACCATCATATCAAACATGCCGGGAGTCACCGTCCGACCGGACAATGCCAACCGGCTTGGCTGGATTACCTTGCCCAGAGCCACGCCGGCTTCTTCCGCCAGCGCATTGTACAACGTTTCCAAAGAGGCCTCGTCAAAGTCCGCCTGCTCCGCAATACGGGAACGACAAAGCTCCAGCAGGCCGATCCCTTCCGGTGTGAAAAATTTCCGTACGCCTTTTTCGTCATACTCAGTAAAATCCCGAAAGAAATAGGTGGACGCATCCGCCACTTCCTGCAGGGTCTTCACCCGCACCCGGACCACCTCCACCAGATGGGAAAGATAGTTCCGGTTGGCCTCCTGCTCCAGCCATGCCTCCGTAATAAGTCCGGCCGCCACAAAGAAAGGTTCCGCTTCTTTCACGATGCGTTCCAAAGGCAGAGCGTTCAGATATTGCCCATTGATCCAATACAACTTTTTAATATCGTAGACCGCCCCTTTGTGGGACATTTTATTCATGTCAAACTGCTTGACCGTTTCTTCTTTGGTGATAATTTCCTGATTGCCTTCCGGGGACCAGCCCAACAGGGTTAAATAATTCAGCAGGGCTTCCGGCAAATAACCCATCGCCTGAAATTCTTCCACCGACTGGGCGCCGTGCCGTTTTGACAATTTGCTGCGGTCCGGAGCCAAAATCATGGACATATGACCGAATTGCGGGACCTCAAACCCCAGAGCTTGGAACAGCAAAATCTGCTTCGGCGTGTTGGGGATATGTTCTTCCGCGCGCAGCACATGCGTCATGCCCATCAGGTGATCGTCGATCACCACCGCGAAATTATAAGTAGGCGTCCCGTTGGTCTTAGCGATGACAAAATCATCAAACTGGCTCAGATCAAAATCCATCCGCCCATGAATGATGTCATGCACACGCAAATGCCCGGAAGTCGGGATTTTAAACCGGATCGAATGAGGCTCTCCTGCCGCGATACGTCGCGCAACTTCTTCTTTGCTCAGATTGCGGCAGGTCCGGGGATAGCGGAAAGGCTGTTTCCGTTCCCGCTGAATCGCCCGCTGGGTTTCCAGCTCTTCCTGCGTACAGAAACAGTAGTATGCTTTCCCTTCATCCAAGAATTGCTGCAGGTATTTTTTGTAAATTTCCGTACGCTGTGACTGAAAATAAGGCTCGCAGGGACCTCCGACTTCCGGGCCTTCGTCCCAATCCAGCCCCAGCCACTTCATACTGCGGATGATTTGTCCCACCGAGCCTGCCTGAAAACGGGCCGGATCCGTATCTTCAATGCGGAGGATCAGCTTTCCCCCCATGCTTCTGGCAAAAAGCCAGTTAAACAGGCAGGTACGGGCTCCTCCCACATGCAGATTGCCTGTGGGACTGGGAGCAAAACGTACGCGAACTTCACTCATTTGCATTATCTCCTTTATCTGCTTTCAATCCTCATTAACGGATCTGTCCTTCGATCACAGACCAGGCAGCTTCCAGGGCCGCATCCAGTTTTTCCGGATCCTTGCCGCCCGCCTGAGCCATATCGGGGCGGCCTCCCCCGCCGCCGCCGCATAAAGTAGCCACTGCTTTTACGATTTGGCCGCAATGGACCCCTTTGTCCACCAGTTCTTTGGAAGCCATCGCTAAAATACCGATTTTCCCGTTTTCAAACACGGAAGCCAGAACTACGACGCCGCCGGTTTTATCCCGCAGCCGGTCGCCCATGTTGCGCAGGGCGGCCACGTCGCCCACCGCCACTTTCTGCACCAGAACTTTTATACCTTTGACGTCCCGCACCAGGTCTTCCGCCCCGGCCGCCGCCGCAGACGCGATTTTCGCTTCCAAAGCTTTCACCGCCTGTGCTGCCGCCTTCGCTTCCGCCGCCAGCACAGTCAGTCGTTCTTCCACATCCGCCGGACGGCAGTGCAGTGTAGCTGCCATATGGGCCATCGTCTTCTCCAGACCCGTTACATATTCCATAGCGCCCCGGCCCGTAACCGCTTCAATACGGCGCACTCCCGCACCGCTGGAAGCTTCGCTGACAATCTTAAAGAAGCCGATCTGGGCCGTATTGGTCACATGCACGCCGCCGCATAATTCCATCGAAAAGGCCGGCACCGTAACCACCCGTACCACATCTCCGTATTTTTCCCCGAACAAGGCGCGGGCACCCCGCTTTTTCGCTTCTTCGATAGGCAGCTCCTCAAACGTCACCGTCTTGGCCGCTAAAATCTCCGCATTGACCAGCCGCTCCGCTTGTTGCAGCTCCTCCGGTGTCATCTGGGAGAAATGGGAAAAGTCAAAATGCAGACGATCCGGCCCCACATAACTGCCGGCCTGATTCACGTGATCCCCCAGAACCTGACGCAAAGCCGCCTGGAGCAAATGCGTCGCCGTATGGTTGCGGGCGATATCAAAGCGACGGGACTCATCCACGGTGTACGTCACCGCATCTCCCACAGACAGCGTTCCTTCTTCTACCACACCCGCCATATATGTGACGCCGTCCGGCAGTTTTTTCGTTTTTTCGACACGCAGAATGCCTGCGGGCGCCTTGATCAGACCAATATCCCCCACCTGGCCGCCGCCTTCGGCGTGAAAAGCCGTCATATCCAAAATGACCGCGGCTTCGTTACCGTCAGACACCGAATCTACCGGCTGCTCTTCCTGCAAGGGATAAATGGCCACGATTTTGCCTGCATGCGCGGCTTCATCCACCTGCAGCGCGGCCGCGTTCAGCTCCCTGTCGTTATAAATGACGGGGCGCCCCACTTTATCATCACGGGCTTCGCGGGCCATATTCCGCTGCACTTCCAATGCGGCTTCAAAACCTTTTTCATCCAGAGTCATTCCCTGCTCTGCCAGAATTTCCACGGTAAGCTCTTTGGGGAAACCAAAAGTATCGGACAATTTAAAGGCCGCAGCCCCGTCCAATTGGGTCTTTTGCGCCGTTTTCAGCGCCGCGATTTCCGCTTCCAGCATCTCGCTGCCGCTCTTTAACGTCTTCAGGAAACTGCTTTCTTCCATATGGATGACCTTGCGGATGTAATCCTGCTTTTCTTTGATTTCAGGATAGACTTCGCCAAACATACGGATGACCACATCCACAGCGCCGCCCAAAAACTCCCGTTCGATGCCGATCAGGCGTCCGTGACGGACAGCCCGGCGCAGGATACGGCGCAGAATATAACCACGCCCCAGATTGGAAGGCAGAACGCCGTCCCCGATCATAAACACCAGACTGCGGGCATGATCGGCTATAACCTTTAAGGACACATCGGTCTTGGGATCGGCATTATAGGACACACCGCTTTCTTTGCAGGCGTATTCGATAATGGGGAACATCAGATCCGTTTCAAAATTGGACGGTTTTTGCTGCAGGACGGAAGCCAGGCGCTCCAAACCGGCGCCGGTATCAATGTTTTTATGTTCCAACGGCGTATAAGTCCCGTCCTCGTTTTGGTTGTACTGAGTAAAGACCAGGTTCCACAATTCCAGATAACGGCCGCAATCGCATTCAGGCCCGCAATCCGGCTTGCCGCAGCCCCGTTCCGGTCCTAAATCGATATGGATCTCGGAGCAGGGACCGCAGGGACCGCTGCCAATCTCCCAGAAGTTATCTTTCAGGCGCAGGATCCGTTCAGCCGGAACGCCCACCACCTCATTCCAAATTTGATAGGCTTCATCATCATCCGTGTGGACGGTGATGTATAATCGATCCGCCGGCAGTTCCAGCTCCCGGGTCAAAAACTCCCAGCTCCAGGGAATGATTTCTTTTTTGAAGTAGTCGCCAAAGGAAAAATCCCCCAGCATCTCAAAATAAGTATGGTGACGGGCCGTACGTCCCACATTTTCAATATCACCGGTGCGTACGCATTTTTGACAGGTGGTGACACGAGGCGACGGTGGTTTCATTTTGCCGGTAAAAAACGGTTTAAAAGGCGCCATGCCTGCGCCAATCAACAATAAAGTAGGATCGTCCTGGGGTATCAGGGACGCGCTGGGCAGCATCAAATGCCCCCGATCCTGAAAAAATGTAAGAAATCTGCTGCGGATTTCATTGCCGCTCATGTACTTCATATACGAATCTCTCCTTTATTTTCGGAAAACATTTTGCATTATATTATACTACATAATACGCTTGCTGTCACCATGAATGTAGAGCACCGTGATCATCTGTTTATATCTGTGGTCATCGTTCCGCGTCAAAGGCAGCGACTTGGCGATCAGCAGCGCTTTTGCAAAATAAAAAACTCCGGCTCCTGCTGCCGGAGAATCCTCCCGTAATATATAATTGCCCCACAATGCCGTCCATCCTCAGGGTTTGAACCTGCATATGCAGGTGGGTGCTTTACCGCCGATCGCAAAAGTCCACTCTGAGGAGGCCGGTTTTTGAAAGGCGAGAATCGTAAGCTCCCTATGTAAGAGTGTTGGCTCAACACAGAGAGAGAAATGTAACGCACATCGCAGGGTAAATTATAATCAGTGAAAACGCGCTTGCTTCTGCCTGTCACGGCAAATCGCGCCCGCTGTTTTAATCATTTGTTTTACTGCTGTGAATCAATCGTTCCTTATACCTATACTATAGCAGACCCGAGGCATTTTTTCAATGCTTCGGGTCTGTTTGTTCAGAGTTTTTGCATGAGCTCTGTGTTCTTAATTGTAAATTATAAACACAGTTTTTGTTGTTAACACGCCTTGGCAACTTTTAAACTGACCGGAAACGGACACGACTGATTGTGTTATTTGCCGCTTTTATCTTTCGCCAGCAGCGATGTTTTGATGTGCAGCTCCCGCAGCTGTTTATCATCCACCACATTCGGCGCCTCACTCATCATATCGTTGGCGTTCTGCGTTTTCGGGAAAGCGATGACGTCACGGATGGAGGGACGTTTTGCCATGAGCATGATCATACGGTCCAGACCAAAGGCCAGACCTCCGTGAGGCGGCGCACCATACTCAAAGGCCTGCATCATAAAGCCGAATTTTTCCTGGGCCTCTTCTTCCGTAAGGCCGATCGCTTCAAACACGGCCTTCTGTACATCACGCCGATGGATACGGATCGAACCGCCGCCTAATTCCACGCCGTTCAAGACCATATCATAGGCTTTGGCATACACTTTGCCCGGATCGGAAGCCAGCAACGGCACATCGGCGTCAAAAGGCGCCGTAAAGGGATGGTGCATGGCTACCCAGCGTTTTTCTTCCTCGTTGTATTCGAACATGGGGAAACGGGTCACCCAGGCAAAACGGAACTCCTCTTTATTGATCAGGTTCATGCGTTTTGCCATTTCAATGCGGAGAGCGCCCAAAGCCTGTGCTACCACGCCCGGCCGGTCCGCCACAAAAAGCAGCAAATCACCGGGTTCCGCCGCTGCGGTTTCTTTGATCTTACACAGATGGGCTTCATCAAAGAACTTGGCGATAGGAGATTTCACGCTGCCGTCAGGCTGAATCTGCATCCAGGCCAGGCCTTTCGCCCCGTAAATCGCCACAAAATCGACCAGGCCGTCCAGTTCGCGCCGGGGAATCGCCGCATCCCCTTTTACATTGATCGCTTTTACAGTGCCGCCTTCCGCCAGGATCGTGTTGAACACTTTGAAATCGGAACCGGCCACTGCCTCTTTCATATTAATCAAAGGCATGTCAAACCGCAGATCGGGTTTGTCGCTGCCATACTTATCCATAGCTTCGTCCCAGGTCATGCGCTGCATGGGGAGTTTGATGTCGACACCCAGGGCCCCTTTGAACACATAGGCGATGAGGCCTTCCATCATTTCCATGATGTCTTCTGTCTCGACAAAGGACATCTCCAGATCCAGCTGGGTAAATTCCGGCTGACGGTCCGCGCGCAAATCTTCGTCACGGAAGCAGCGGGCAATCTGGAAATACCTTTCATAGCCGCCTACCATCAGCAACTGTTTAAAAATCTGGGGAGACTGAGGCAACGCGTAAAATTTTCCCGGATTCACACGGCTGGGGACCAGATAATCCCGCGCCCCTTCCGGCGTACTCTTGCACAGCATAGGTGTTTCAATTTCCAGAAACGAATGCTCGTCCAGATAATCCCGCATCAGCTTTGTCACTTTATGACGCAGAATCAGACCGGCCTGCATCTCCGGCCGGCGCAGGTCCAGATAGCGGTATTTCAGGCGCAGATTTTCATCTGTGTCAATGCCGTCCTGGATATAAAAGGGCGGTGTTTTAGACACATTTAATACATTCAGCGTGTCGGCCACCACTTCGATTCCGCCTGTGGGAATGTTGGCGTTGATGGTTTCCGCAGCCCGCTCCCGCACCTTGCCGAACACCTGGATCACATACTCCGTGCGGACCGCTTCAGCATTTTTAAAGCTGTCACCGGCATCCGGATCGATGACCACCTGACAAATGCCGGAGCGATCCCGCAGGTCGATAAAGATCAGCCCGCCATGATCGCGGCGTTTGGCAACCCAGCCGCACAGAGCCACTTCCTTGCCGGAATCGGCTTTTGTCAGCAAACCGCAATGATGGTCACGCTTGAATTTTTCAGTCATTCTTCTGCACCTCTGTCATTAAAATAGTTGTAATATCCGCAAGGGGGATTTCCCTTTGATTGTGTTCTTTGTCATCCGTCTTCATATCCCGTAAAGTAACCATGTTCCGAGCCGCCTCATCCTCGCCGAAGATGATCACATAACGGGCTCCGGACCGATCCGCCGCCTTCATCTGGCTTTTCATGCTGCCCTGCCGGTAATCAAAAGACGTTTTCAGACCTGCTTCCCGCAGCTTTTCTACTGTCCGGAAAGCTTCTACCGCCACTTCCGGCCGGGGAGCAATCACAAACACATCCATAGCATGTCCTGTTTCGGGGAGCAGCCCCTGGCTCTTTAATGCCAGAAGCACCCGTTCTATCCCACTGGCAAACCCGATACCGGGAGTAGGATGACCGCCGATTTCCTCCACCAGACCGTCATAGCGTCCCCCGCCGCAGACCGCGCTTTGGGCGCCCAAAGGAGGATACTGGATCTCAAAGGCAGTGCGGGTATAATAATCCAGCCCCCTGACTAGGGAAGGATCTACGGTAAATGTGACACCGGCTGCCGTCAGCAACTCCTGTACCGCCGCGAAATGCTGTTTGCACTCTTCGTCCAAACAATCCGCCAGTTTCGGCGCTCCTGCCGCGAAAGCGTGGCAGGCTTCATTCTTGCAGTCCAAAATACGCATGGGGTTTCGCTCAAAACGCCCGCGGCAGTCTTCGCATAACTCTGCCAGATGCGGGCGAAAATACTCCTGCAATTGCAGGCGGTAAGCAGGCCGGCAATGGGGGCAACCCACCGTATTGATCTTCAGCTGCAGATCCCGCAAGCCCAAAGAATGAAGGATGCGCACCGCCAGCAAGATCACTTCCGCATCCATGTTAGGCGTGGCCACTCCCAACGCTTCTACGCCAAACTGATGAAACTGCCGCTGGCGTCCTGCCTGGGGCCGATCGTAGCGGAACATGGGTCCGATATAAAACAGTTTGGCTGGGTCCGGCGACCCGTACATTTTATGCTCAACAAACGCCCGTACTGCCGAAGCAGTATTTTCCGGCCGGAGCGTAATGCTGCGTTTGCCCCGGTCCTGGAACGTATACATTTCTTTTTCCACCACATCGGTAGTATCTCCGATGCCCCGCTGAAACAGCTCCGTGTGCTCGAACAACGGAGTCCGGATCTCCGCGAACCCGTAACGGGCGCATAAGTCCCGCAGCACACTTTCCACGTACCGCCAGGCGCGCACTTCCGCGGGCAGGATATCCTTTGTCCCCCGCGGCAATGTCGTCAACACGAAAATTCCCCCTTACACCTGTTCTGTGAATATCTGATAAAGCATGGTATATATTTTACCACTTTTGCGTAAAGCTGACAATCAGGCAAATCCTGACCCGCTATATTCTTTTATGCAAAGCTTGAATCCTTTTGCTCAAAATCCGCCATCCGTCAGGCGATACGCCTTCGTTTTCGCAGGCTACGCGCTCTCCCTTGCATCAGGTCGAGGGTTCCTGTTTTGTTCTCGGCCGTGCCCTTCCATCCAGCATGGGATAAGCCTTTTGCATCAGATCGAGGGTTCCCGTTTTTCTCTCTGCCTCAGATCCTATGCTTATTGTTACTTTGCCTTTCCTGCCGGCCTTTTTCTATCGGTTGCTCCCATTCTTCTCTCCCTTCCTGTTTCCCTTGCTCCGCCCCGCCGTAATGCCACAGCTCGTCATAAAGCACTCGGTAGACGGCAGCCACCGGCATAGCGAATAGCATACCGAAAATACCGAAAAGTTTTCCGGCAATCAGCAACGCCAGGAGGATCAGTACCGGATGCAGCCGTATTTTCCGCCCCATGACCACAGGCTGTAAGACCTGACTATCCAACATATAATACAATAGATAAAAGGCGGACAGATACAACGCAACTTGCGGTGATACCGAAGAATAAGCCACGAAAATCGCAGGCACAGCGGAAATAATAGGCCCGATGACGGGGATCGCTTCGGCAAACATGGCGATAAAGCCAAAAACCAAAGGATACGGAACCTGTAATAACATAAGCACGAGGATCACACAAAGAGCGGAAAGAAGGCTCAGTTTCCACAGACCTTCCACATAACCGCTGATTGCTACGCCAATCTTGTGCAGCACACGGCGGGCTTTGGGTCGGGCAGCCGGTGTAAACAGATTGACAATCATATCGCATAACTGTTTCCAATCTTTCAAAAAATAAAACGAAAGGAAAGGCACCACAATCAGCCCCACCAAATTAGCCACAATCTGTATCGTAGAATTCAGCAGGTTACGGGTCATGCCGGCGATGAAACCCATCACCGATTTCACCGCGTCTTCCACCAGTCCTTCCAGACTGGAAGGCAGCATCGGCACCTTGGCGGAAGGATCCTTCAGTAAATTCAACAAGGAATCTCCCTGCATCTGCTTGGAATACTCCGGCACTTTAGCCAGCAGTTCATTGATCTGACCGAACAGAGGCAGAACAACGATCAAAAGTATAAGGGTCGAAAAAACAGCCATCGCCACGAAAGCCAGAAGAATACCCACCACCCGGGAAGGATGCATACCGGTTTTGCCCAACGTCAACCGCGCAAAAGAGCGGGACAGAGGATAAAGCGCGAAAGAGAGACCTATCGCCAGTAAGATTGGGAATAAAAAGGAACTCATGGCATAGAGAACCGCCGAAATCAAAAAGGCGATAAAAAACTTGATAGCCGTATGATGTTGTATGTACTCGATGTAACTTGTTTTCATAATGTGTAAAGCCTGAACTATTGCAGGAACGGATTGCGTTTGCGTTCCCAGCCTACGGTGGTGGCGGGTCCGTGGCCCGGCAGCAGATTCGTTTCGTCCGGTAACGTCAGGATTTGATCACGGATTGAAACCAGCAGCGTATCATAAGAACCGCCCGGCAAATCCGTCCGACCGACGGATTCCGCAAAAATCGTGTCTCCGCAGAATACCAGATCATCCGTCATGTAACAGCACCCTCCGGGGGTATGACCGGGTGTCAGCAGCACACGGAAATGGTAGCCTGCCGCTTCAATACTCTGGCCTTCCTGCACCAAAACATCCGCCGCGCCGAAATCCTTGGCCGGTCCCGGGAAGAAAGCCGAGACTGCATGTGTCAACCGTTCCGCATCCCCCGCCGCAATGTACACATTGGCGCCGGTAGCTTCCCTCACCTCTTTCAAGCCGCTGATATGATCCAGGTGTCCATGCGTCAACAAAATCGCGTCCACGGTAAGATTGGCCCGCTGCAAGGCGGAAACGATGCGCGTTCCCTCATCGCCCGGATCCACGACCACTGCGTGCCCCGTGGCCTCATTCTCTACAATGTAGCAGTTGGTGATGACAGGACCTACTTCCATCAGATGTACTTTCATTTTTTCTTTCCTTTCCCATTCTCATTGCCGTTCCCGGCGGATGTAGTCATGCGTTCTACGCTGTAAACACCCTGAATGCGCTTGATACGTCCCATGATAGTTTCCAGCTGAGCCGTATTGGTAATATCCAGTCCCAAATGGATCGTAGCCGTTTTATTTTTTTCCATGTGACTGCTGATATGGTTGATATTGATCCGGTTTTCGCTGATGGCCATCATAATATCCACCATAAGCCCCGGTTTATCATTGGCCACGATCGCGATATTGGCTTTGTAGACCGCATCCGTATCCACATCCCAGGTCACGCTGATAAGACGTCGTTGTTCTTCCGGATTATTGGACATCACGTTAGGGCAATCCGTACGGTGTACCGAGATGCCGCTGCCCCGGGTGATATAGCCTATGACGGCATCTCCCGGCACCGGGTTACAGCAGCGGGCCAGCTTGACCATAATGCCGTCCTCGCCTTTGACCAGAATTCCATGGCTAGATTTCGCTTTAGAAGTCCGGGGCTTTAACTGAGAGATGAGTTCGCTTAAATCCTGGCTGCTTTGCAGCTGCTGCTTCTGCTCCTGTTTATAAATATCCACCAGGCGGGACATGATGGTGTTCAGCGTTGTGCCGCCAAAACCCAGCGACGCCAGCAATCCGTCCACATCGGCAAAAAAGAGTTTTTCCGCCACCGTCTTCAATTTGTCGTGTGAAGCAAACTCTTTGGCGTCATAGCCCAAACGTTTGCATTCTTTATCCAGCATGTCCCGGCCCCGCTCAATGTTTTCCTCCCGCCGCTCTTTTTTGAACCAGGATTTGATCTTGTTGCGGGTATCCGAAGAACCGGCGATATTAATCCAGTCCCGGCTGGGACCGGAGGCCTGTTTGCTGGTGATCACTTCCACGATATCTCCGTTGGAAAGCTTGTAATCCAACGGTACGATGCGTCCGTTCACTTTGGCGCCGATGCAGCGGTTGCCCACATCGGTGTGAATGCGGTACGCAAAATCAATCGGCACGGAGCCCACGGGCAGGTCAATCACATCCCCTCGGGGCGTAAAGACAAAGACCTCATCCGCAAACACATCCAGCTTCACCGTATTGACGAAGTCTTTGGAATCGCTCATATCCTTATGCCATTCCAGCAACTGACGGAGCCAGGACAGTTTCGCCGCATACGTCTTGCCACTGCCGGTAGCCGGAGCCGAGCCGCCGCTTTCCTTATAGCGCCAGTGGGCCGCGATACCAAACTCGCTGATGCGGTGCATTTCAAAGGTACGAATCTGAATTTCCAGCGGCTGCCCATTGGTAAATACCACCGTGGTATGGAGAGATTGATACATGTTGGATTTGGGCACAGCCACATAATCTTTAAAGCGGCCGGGGATGGGCCTCCACAAGCTGTGTACCACGCCCAGGGCCCCATAACAGTCTTTCACGCTGTCCACCAGAACCCGGACCGCCAAAAGGTCATAAATCTCATTTAATTCCTTGTGGTCCCGCATCATCTTTTTATAAATACTGTAAAAATTCTTTGGACGGCCCTGAATCTCGCAGTCGATGCTGACTTTTTTCAATTCCTGCCGCATCTGCTCCATGGCATCATGGATCATGTCCTCCCGTTCACGCCGTTTTACTTTTACCTGCTCCACCAGATTATAATAGACTTCTGTGTCCCGGTAGCGGAAGGCCAGGTCCTCAAGCTCCCACTTAATAGTATAAATACCCAGGCGGTTTGCTAAAGGAGCATAGATTTCCAACGTTTCCTTAGAGATGGATTGCTGTTTGTACACCGGCATATATTTCATAGTGCGCATATTGTGCAGCCGGTCCGCCAATTTGATGATGACCACCCGGATATCCTGCGCCATGGCCAAAAACATCTTGCGGTAATTCTCAATCTGCCGCTCTTCTTTTGAAATATATTCGATTTTTCCCAGCTTGGTCACGCCATCCACCAGCATGGCCACTTTCGCGCCAAACTGTTCCCGCAACTGCTGCAAGGTGGTATCCGTATCCTCTACGACATCATGCAAAAAAGCCGCCGCCAGTGTTTCCTCATCCATTTTCATCTGCGCCAGAATATAGGCTACCTGGGTAGGATGAACGATGTACGGTTCCCCGGAACGCCGTTTTTGCTCCGCATGCATTTTATCTGCCAATTGATAGGCCTTTTCTACCAGCGCAATCTGCTTTTCATCCAAATAGGTTGTTACATAAGCAAAAAGCTCTTCCACAGAAACTTCCTGATTTTCTTTTGAGGGCATGGTTTTTACCTTCCTTACTTAAACCGCAGGCTTTGAATACGGGCCTGAGCGATACGCAAACTGTTATGATATACTTCCGTCAGCGCGGCGCATTCCTGACGCAACGCCACATAGGAGGGAGATTCTTCTAATTGTCTTTGCCGGATATGGCCCGGCAGTATTTCATCCTCCTGCAGTCGGAAAAATTCCAGTTCCTGAAAAATCAACAGATCCTTCTCCGCTGCTCGCTCTTTCAGCGATGCTACCTTGACCATCGCCTGAGAACGCAGTGCCTTCGTGACGAAGCGATAGGCAGAAATCAGGTGGTTACGGTCCGGAAAACGGGACAACAGTTCTTGTTTTTTCCGCTGCCAGTCCTGCTCATTATATAAAAGATACAAGGATTTGCCGGGGCCTGCCGCTACCGGGAACACACCCCTGTGAAAAATATCCGTTTCAGGCAGGTCGTAAAAAACAATCCTGCGTTCTCCTACTTCACACAACGAACCGTAGGGGCGCAGTGTGACCTGCGGCAAATTTTCCAACCACAGGGTGTCGGCATTTTTCTCATTCACAAAAATCGTGGTTTTTTTCTTTTTCCGGAGCAGACGCCGCAGAAGTTCGGCTTTATCTTCCTCACTCTTGCGATAATCGTAGAGCTCCATTTCCATACGAAACGCCAATATCTCCAGGTTCACGCTTTCCATGCCGTTATACAAATTAATTTTGGGTTTGAATACGATATCGGCTTCCACATTATTGTAGAGCCGGTCCGTATAAGACGCCCCCTGCCACATAATACAGTGACAGGCTGTGTTCCCTATATCCACAAAAAAGCGCAGATGCGTCTGTTCTCTTCCCACCGGGCGAGGATTGTGCAGCACCGCGTCTTTGATCATAAATAACGGCGCCGGATTTTCACAGCCAAAAGGCTCCAACAGTTCTAATTCATGCAGAAAATCCAACGTCATCATCCCCGGATCCTGCACTTCCATATCGATGGCCACATGAGGATGAAAATCCTCCGGACGCAACCTCTGCTCTGCCAGCCGCATAAAATTCCTACGGAACGTTTCCACCTTATCTGTCGCCACAGTCAGACCGGCAGCCTGACTGTGTCCTCCAAACTGAAGCAAATCCGCTTCACAGGTTTGCAGCGCCTCATACATATCCAGCGGAGGAATACTCCGGCAGGAGCCTTTCGTCTGCGCCCCGTTGATACTAAGCAGAATCACCGGACGATAATACTTGTCCACCAGGCGGGAGGCCACAATACCGATCACACCGGGATGCCAGCCTTCTTTCGCCAATAGGATGGCAGCCGGGAGTTTCTCCTCTCTTTCCAGCATCTGCTCCGCTTCGATAAAAATGCGGTGGCTGATTTCCTGTCTCAAGGCGTTTTCCTCATTCAGCTGTCTGGCCATCTCCAGGGCAGCCTCCGCCTTGTCCGTGGTCAATAATTCCACCGCCAGCTGCGCGTGTTCCAGCCGGCCCACCGCGTTCAGACGCGGCGCCAGCACAAAGCCTATTTTCTCGGAACGCATAGAAACAGGATCGCAATGGCAAACCTCCAGCAACTTACGCAACCCCACCAGCGAGGTCTTGCCCATTGCTTTGAGTCCGCGCTTCACCAGCACACGGTTCTCATCCTGCAAGGGCACAATATCCGCCACAGTCCCCAACGCGGCCAGCTCTGTATAATTTTCCCATAAGGGCTGCTCCGGATGAGAAAGCTTATGCAGCGCCTGACACAACTTAAAGGCTACCCCGACACCGGACAGCCCCTTAAAAGGATACGGGCACAAGGGTTGCCGGGGATTGACAATGGCATAAGCTTCCGGCAGGATTTCCGGCGGTCGGTGATGATCGGTAATGATAATATCCAGACCGGCAGGTGCCGCCGCCACTTCCTGCACACCGCTGATGCCGCAATCCACAGTGATCACAAGCGTCACCCCATCTTTATAGAGCGTCTCCAGTGCTTCGCTGTTCAGGCCGTAGCCTTCACCCTGACGACGGGGAATATAGGTCTTTACCTCGACTCCGTTTTCCGCTAAATACAAATACAGCAGAGAGCTGGCGGTGATACCGTCCACATCATAATCGCCGAAAACAGTGATTTTCTCTCCCGCTTCCACAGCCTTTTGAAT
>R16__coassemble_1308_pt1 | contig 16367 bp, 17 predicted proteins | sample R16__metabat2_low_PE_008 | metagenome-assembled genome bin R16
GGTGAAGAACGGCGCCGGTAAAGCCGTACATATTGCCCATGGCCATGCCTACGGCGATATATCCCAGCTGGGCCACCGAGGAGTAGGCCAGCATACGGCGGAAATCATACTGAGCCAGGGCCATGACGGAACCGATGAGGATGCCGCAGATGCCCATCACGCCGATGACGTCCATCAACCCTGCCATGACAGGGTTCTGCAGACCGAACATGAAGAAGAAAAAGCGCAGCATGGCATAAGCCGGCACTTTGGACATGCAGCCCGCGATCAGGCCGGCCGCGCCGGGGTGGGAATAGGTGTAAGCGTCCGGCTGCCAGCCGTGAAGGGGGAACAGCGCCATCTTAATACCGAACGCGATCAAAAAGCAGGCCACCGCGAAAGCGAACAGGGGCGTATGCACAAAGGGCTGGATGCGGACTGCGATATCCGCCATATTCAAAGAGCCGGTCATGCTGTACACGTAACCGATCCCGATGAGATAAAGGGATGCCGCGATGGTGCCCACCAGCAGATAGCGGAACGCCGCTACCATGGATTTTTTGCCCCCCAGAGCGATGAGGCCGTAGCCGGACAGGGACATGATTTCCAGATAGACGTACATGTTAAACACGTCGCCGGTAACCACCATGCCGCACAGCCCCACGGTCAAAAGTCCGTATAAGGTATAGTAGCCGCCGTAATGCAGCCAGTCTTCCTCCACCAAAAAGGGCTTTCCGTAAAAACTGATGACTAAAGCCAAAAAGGTGATCATACAGAGGACCGACACATTCAGGGGGTCCAGGGCAAATTCGATGCCAATGGGGGGAGCCCAGTTGCCCATCCAATAGTGGACGCTTTTACCGCCGTTTTCCAGCACATCCGATAAGGTGGCTAAAGACGCGGCAAAACTGCCTGCCAGCGCCAACTGTACCAGCCATCCCCCGGCTGTGCGATGTAAGCGGCTGAACAGCAGACACAACAGGCTGGCCGTCAGAGGCAACAGCACGACAAACACCGGAGCGTGAGAACTAATACTCATTTACTGGCCCTCCTTAGTACCTCCGGTTCTTCCACGGATCCGTAATTTTCTTTAATCCGCATCAAAAGAGCCAGCGCCACGCCGGTAGTACCCATGCTGACCACGATAGCCGTCAGCATCAGGGCGTGGGGCAAAGGATTGATGTAATCCGCCGGATTCACGTTGCCCGGCACCAGAATGGGAATCATACCCCCTTCTTTCTGGGCAAAGCACAGATAGAAAAAGATCACGGCCACCTGCATCACGTTCATGGCCATCAGTTTCTTCATGTAATTTTTACTCAGCACCATGCCGTAGACGCCCAGGAAAAAAAGGATCATGACCAGCGTATAAATGCCCCGGCGGGCCAGGAACTCATTCAGCGCTTCCATCGTCTTCACTCCTTTTCACAACCGCGTCCATAATGTTCAGGATGGTCATCATAACGCACATCGTTACGCCGATCTCTATGATGAGGATCCCCAACGCATGAAGCTCGTTGGTTTTTTCGGCGGTAAAAGGCAAAAAGCTGTAATCCAGAAATTTGCCGCCGCCCAGCAGCGTCAGCCAGCCGGCCAGACTGTAGATAAAAGTGCCCACACCGGCCAGCACCAACGTATCTTTTGTATCAATGTTAAAAAGGTTTGTTTTTTCGCCTAGAATCAGCCGCGCCAAAATAATGCCGAAAGCCAGCACCACCCCTGCCTGGAAGCCTCCGCCGGGGCTGAATTCGCCTAAAATCAACACATAGACCGCATAGACCAGGGAGAAGGGTACCAACATACGGAACGCGATATGGAGGAGGATGCCGCCAAAAGAATCTTTCATTCGTAATCATCCTCCTTTTCCGGCCGCCGTCCCATCGTGGAACTGGTGAGGATCAGCGTGGCCGTCAGCCCCGAAAGGAACATGACCGTGGTTTCCCACATGGTATCAAACCCCCTGTAGTCCGCCAGGGTGCCGGTTACGATGTTGGGAGAACCGGTATCCAGTTCGCTTTGGGCAATATAAACGGGGGTAATATGCTGATTCGGCGCCGAATCCGGATCGCCGATCGCCGGCAAGAAGGTGACGCTGCTGCAGAACAGCCCCGTCAGAAGTGCCAGCACTGTGATAACTAAACCGCGCATTATTTACACCACCTGTCAATTTTCTTTAATGAAATCACATAAAAGATGGTGGAAACGGTTCCCACCACCACTTCCGTAAAAGCCACATCAGGCGAACCCATCATCAGGTACAGCAGCACAGCGCAAAAACTGAAGGCGCTGTAAATGTAGATGCAGCTTAAAATGTCACGGCAATAAATGATACAGGCCGTGATCAGGATCAGAAAAATCAGCAACAGGGCTTCAAAAGTATAAATCTGCATTTAACTTTCCCCCTCCCTTGCCGCCGCTTCCGCTTCCTGCAGCTCCGCCTCTTTCTGATGCGGTTTGGTCCATACGATATGACCGGTTTTATAGGCGGTTTTGGCCAGGATATGGGAACCGATGGGGTTTCCTATAAAGACAAAAAGGAAAATCACGATGATCTTCGCGGAAGTATCCGTAAACCCGTTATAGACGGCCAGTCCCAGAAAGACCAGAGCGGTGCCCAATGTTTCACTGTTACCGGAGGCGTGCACCCGGCTGTAAAAATCCGGCAGGCGCAGCATACCGATGGCAGATCCGATCAGGAAAATCAGCCCCAGACCCATGAGCACAAAAGCCGCCAGCTCTTGTACCGGTACGCCAAACATCATAATTTCTTCCCTCCCAGGTATTTGCCCAGCGCCACCGAACCCAGGCAGCCCATCATCGCATAAGCCAGCGCCAGATCCACGTACATGCCGGGCTGCTTATCCAGAAAACCGAAGATCACGATCAGCAGGATAGCATCGGCGGTGATAACGCCCAAACCGTTCATCCGGTCAAAAATCGTAGGTCCCCGGAACAATCGCTGCAGCATCAGGCCGATGGTAAAGAGGAGGACGGCGGTGATGATCAGTAAGAATGTATCCATCAGTAGTCCCTCCCCAGCTTTTCAAAATGAAAATCCTGCCCTAAAAGCCCCGCCACTTTGGCCGGCATGCCCGAGGGATCTTCCAGCCCCTCCGCCGCTCCGTCCGTCAGGGCATGTACTTCAAACAGACCGTCTTCTGTCACATTCATGGTCACCGTACCGGGGGTCAGGGTGATGGAATTGGCCAATATCATAGTGCCCATAGGATTGTCAATGGTATAGCGGAACTTTACCACGCAGGGGTTAATGTCCAGATCCGGACCTACAGTGGCTTTGACCACGTCGATATTCGCCAGCACCAGCTGCCACATGAGCCAGAAAAAATACGCGATCAGTTTGAAAGGATTGATGCCCAGCACAAAATACTTTCTGGTCTGCTCTTTGTTGGGAAGCAGCAGCACCGGGTAGGATACCCATGACACCACCACGGCAGTCAATATGCCGTAGGTCAGGAATTTAACCTCGGTATTACCGGACAAAAGCAGCCAAAAGGCAAACAGCAGCACAATCATATAAATAAGATGCGCCAGAGGAGCCCCAACGATGCTTTTGTCACGTAAAACAGTTGAATTCGTCACAATAACCACCTTTCTTTATATATTTTTCTTCCTTCGCTGCACCCTACGAAACATGCAGCCGTTCCTTACTATGCATGAAACACTAAGAGAAAAACAGAAAAAAGGGTAAAAATACCCATATTCACATTGCGTATTCGACAAAAGTCCGATAAATTCCTGCCTGTCCGCCTGTATTTGTGAATTTTTATAGACAGACTACGGTTTCCCGGGTTCAGAGACGCACCTGCGTGAATTCGCAGGCGTCCGCCCCATCCAGCATCCGTTGAGCCAGTCGTCTACCCATCTCGACATCGCCCGTAAAGCCGATGACACAATGTCCCTGCCCCTGCTCCCGCAGCAGTCCGGCAGCCTGCAGCTCTCTTTTGGCCCGCAACGCGGTTTCTTCCGCCGGATCGATGACCGTGACCCGGGGACCGAAAGCCCGTTCCACCCGGGTGCGGATAAAGGGATAGTGGGTACAGCCTAAGATCACGGTGTCTACGTCCTTTTCCTTGAGACGATCCTTATATTCCCGTACCGCCGCTTCCAGTTCCGGCGCAGCAAAACGAGCCGCTTCGATCAAAGGCACAAATTGAGTGCAACCCACAGCCGTCACTTCCACAGAGGGGTCCTTTGCCCGGATGTCGTGTTTGTGGACGCCGCTTTGGGCCGTGAAATCGGTAGCCAGCACCCCGATTTTTTTATTTTTCGTGACCCGCAGCACGCTTTCTACCCCTCTGGACATGCCGATGACAGGAAAAGAATGATTTCCGCGGATGACTTCTTCCCCCAACACGGTAATGGTGTTGCAGGCCACTACCAGCTGCCTGATTTGCCGCTCTTCCATCCAGTCAGTCATTTCCTCAACAAAGCGGGCGATCGTCTTCCGGTCTCTGACACCATAAGGGGTTCTGGCCGTATCTCCCAGATACAGGAAGTCTTCCCCAGGCATCGCCTTTTGCAAAGCCCGCAGTACGCTTAATCCGCCCACGCCGGAATCCATCACCCCGATAGGACGTGTTTTTTCCATGACCGATCCCTTCTTTCTCTGCCCTTTGATGTCTCTGTTCCGCCGCCGGAACACGGCATGTATGATGTACGCGTTTGCCTGCCGACCGCGCCGCCTCCTCAGCCTTTGGCGGTCAGGCCTCCGTCCACAGGGATCACAGCCCCTGTCATAAAGGAATTGGCAGGGGAAGCCACGCTGCAGATCACATGAGCCACTTCTTCGGCGGTAGCAATACGTCCCAAAGGATACGCCCGGCCCATATCTTCCTTGCTGTAGCTGTGCCCTGCGGCAGCCAACTGCTGCTCCACCAGGGGCGTATCCGCATCTCCGGGGCAGATACAGTTCACTCTCACTGCCGGCGCCAGATCCAGCGCCAGCGCCCTGGTCAGTGCCACCACCGCGCCTTTGGCCGCACAGTAGACCGGACAACCGTAATTACCACCAATTCCTGCGTCACTGGCAATATTCACGATACAGGTCCCTGCTCCCGCCTCCTCTTCAGCAGAAAGGAAGCGGTAACGCAACCGCTCCGCCTCCCGGTAATCTTCCGGCAGGGTTTTGACACCCCTTGCGCTGCTCTGGACCGCCATATAAGGATGACAAGCCCGAATCATAAATAACGATCCTTTTACGTTCACATCCATCAGTCGGACATAATCAGCTTCCGTCAGGTCCTCCAGCGGCTGCTCCAGATAGACACCTGCGCTGTTGACCAGAATATCGATACGTCCGTTTCCCTGCGAGGCCGCCTGCTTTGCCGCTGCGGCACACTGCTCAAAATGGGTCACATCTCCTTGTATGTAACGTAATCCTGCCGCTTCGTCTGATGTCCGGGCGGAAGCCACCGCCTCCTTGCCCCGCACAGCGTCCCGTCCCATGACGAAGACCCTGGCCCCATCTTGTAAAAATCGCTTGGCGGCGGCCAGACCGATGCCGCTGGTTCCCCCTGTGATCAGCACCGTTTTCCCTCTGCAGCCGTAATCCATACGCAAGCCTCCTACCTGCTCTTTTGCCCGTCCTCCCTCAATGCGGAAAGACGCCGCAAAAAGCACCACGCTACCTACATTCCTTTTCTGCTTCCGTCAACGGCTCCGGAGCCGGCAGCAACAGTCTGACGGCAGTCCCTTTGCCTTTTTCGCTGCTAATTTCGGTGACGATGGCGTGCCGTTCCGCGATTTCTTTGGCAATAGCCAAACCCAACCCGCTGCCGGATTTGTTTTGCTCGCCCCGGGTCTTATAGAACCGGTCGAACACATGGGGCAAATCTTCTTTAGCAATACCGGCGCCCCGGTCGCGGATTGTCAAGGTCCGCTCCTTTAAATCTACGCGGATTTGCGTTCCCTCGGGGCTGAATTTCACCGCATTATCCAAAAAGACCAACAGCATCTGATTTAAGCGTCCGTAGTCTCCTGTCAGCTTATAGATGGGCGTATCCGTCTCCCATGTCACCGTAATGTTTTTTTCGCGGGCAATATGTCTGGCGCTGCGTACCGCATTTCCGACCACCGAGCAAAAATTAAGGGATTCTTTTTCAATCGTAAAATCCGTGTTCTGCAAACGGGACAGTTCCAAAAGATCGTTGATCAGCCGCTGTAAGAATAAGGTTTCCCCATACATAGTCTCATAATAGCGCTCGATGTCCTCCGGCTTATCCACCACCTTGTCCCGCAGAGCTTCCAGACTTCCCCGCACCACCGTGACGGGTGTGCGAAGCTCATGGGAAATATTGGCGATAAAGGTCTGACGTATGGCTTCGGTTTTGCGCATTTCCGTATCCGCCGTTTCCAGCCGTCCCGCCATATTATCCAGGGTTTCCGCCAGCTCCCCTACTTCATCGTTTTGCCTTACATAGCTGCGAGCCGTATAATTACCGGATGATAGCTCTTCCGCCGCGTTTTTCATTTTATTCAGAGGGCGGGTAAATTTCAGAGAAAGCTTCCAGGCTACCGCCAACGCCATGAGCAAAGCCAGCGCCAGGCAGGCTGCGAAGATTTCCAAGGCTTCCAGGAAGGACTGGCGCAGACCGAAAACAGGCACCCGCAGCATCAGAGCCGCCTCCACCCCTCCGTCCTTATTGTAAATGGGCGCCACGGGAGTCACCATGAGTTCGTTGATGCGGGGATCCATATCTTCCCGTACCCCGGCTTCTCCCTGTAACCCTTTGCGCAACATATCCCTGTAGGCACCGGGCAGCTCATCCAACGAAGTGAACCCTACAAAAACAGGCGGAAGATCCCTGCCCTGGGGACCTTTGGGCGACTCAATCTGACCTTGGAGCGTCTTCCTCCTGTCCGGAACACGGTCCGCGGGAACGTGATTGCGCATTTCCACTTTCCCATCCCTGGAAACCACCCAAACATCATCGGCCGTGATCACGTTCACATAACGAATCAGATGCCGGGACCGGGGCAGTACCAAAGGATTTGCGTCCGCATCCCATCGGAAGCGAAACCGTTCCAAATTCTCTCCCATGATGGCGGCCACGTGCCGCGCCCGCCTCATAAGGCTCTTCTGCTGCCGCTCAATCAGACTTTCCCGATAAAAATGGCCGAAAGAGAAAGCCATCACCAATGCAAAAACAAAAATGGCTAAGGCAAAATAGGCGGCCAGCTTCACTGCAATTTTACTCTTAAACATGGAGTTGCTCCTTGTCCGGAGTGTCTTTCAGTTCAAAACGATAACCCACGCCCCAGATGGTTTTAATGGACCAGTCCGGATGGGGAAAAGCGTCTAATTTAGCCCGCAACCGTTTAATATGGGAATCCACCGTACGGTTGTCTCCAAAATAATCATAGCCCCACAAACTGTCCAGCAGATTGTCCCTTGAAAAGACCTTTTTTGTATTGGATGCCAGGAGCCACAGTAACTCTTTTTCCCGTTTGGTCAGAGCTGCCTCCCGGCCGTCGATACGCACCAAATAGTTGTCGATATCAATAAAGAGGTTCGCAAGAGTAATGGAGCGAGATCGATTTTCTTCCGTCCGGGGAATGCGCCGCAGAATAGCCCGGGCACGGGCCATCACCTCCGCTGCGCTGAAAGGCTTGACGATGTAGTCATCGGCGCCGATATCCAAGCCTAAAATTTTATCCGCGTCCTCCGTACGCGCCGTGACCATGATTACAGGCACCATGGAACCGGCTCGTATGGCTTTACAGACGCTGAACCCGTCTTTACGAGGCATCATGACATCCAGAAACACAATCGCTATTTCTTTTTCATATTCACGGAACAGACGCAGCGCCTCTTCGCCATCATGAGCGATATGACTGCCCCAGCCCTCTTTTTTCGCGTAATCCGCCAACACCTTGGTAATCTGTATATTGTCATCGGCAATCAATACCTTATTCATTCGCCACCCCCGAAAAAAGCCGCTTGTATATGTTTATTATACATCAATTTACACGGTCGATACAAACGAAAACCGGTCTTGTCCGTAATAGAAACGTCACGCAAAAAACACGAAGTTGCCACAATCTCCGGTTTCCATCCGGTTATAATAAAAATAAACAACAGCACCGCGTGATATACACGCTTGAAGTTCAGTACAGTAAAGGAGATGTGACAAATGCGATTTGCTTTCAAAAATAGCCTGTTGGTTGCCGGCGTGCTGGCAACGCTGCTCGCCGGTTCCGCGCTGGCATCTACGCCTGCGCAAGACGCGGCGGTCCAGAACCGGGGACAGATGTATAATGACCGTGTGGAACAAGGTCCGGCAAAGAACGATGACGTTTCCGTGCAAAGCCGCGGACACCGATATAACGAGAGGGTAGAGCAGAGAGCGGTACAAACCGAAGACGCCGCCTCCCGTCAAAGCCGTGACATAAAATCAAAGGATGGCTCCAGAGAATGGCGCGGCGGCTGTGGCGGCGACCGCGACATATTCCGCCATGACCGGGACGGCTACCGTTGCCGCGAGGGAATCAGACAGCCCGGTATGCGGGACGGCTACCGTCGCCACGAAGGGTTCCGCGAAGCCCCCGGACGGCGGTACAAACTGACAGATGCGCAAAAACAGCAGCTGGGCAAAGACCGGAACGAAATCTTTAAAAACTGGCCCGATATGACACGGGAAGAACGTTATGAAGCCCGGGAAAAATTCATCCAAAGGGTCAACGAAGAAAGAATGAAGAACATGACGGCAGAAGAGCAGGCGGTGTTCCGAAAAGAACAGGCGGAAAGGAAAGCCGAACGTGAGAAACTCTTCAGGATGACCCCGGCGGAAAAAGAACAGTGGAGACGAACCCATCCCCATCGTTTCCGTGACTGATGAAACAGTGACACCGTCATCACAGATTACATGCATAACCCACCCCTCCATATAAAAATAAACCTGTCGGAAAGGCAACAGCCGATCCGGCAGGTTTATTTTATTAGGCATCAGGGCAGGGCCGGCGCTGCGAACGCTTGGCTCTTGCGCCGAAAATTCTCTCTTACAGAGATCAAATACCGATCAGGACCCCGCCGTGATCGTGCCAGCCCCAGCCGATGCCGATCCCTATGCCGATGGGGCCGCCGCTTCTGCGGTTTTCCAACGCTTCCATGTCGTGTTCATCCATCACCACGAAGCGGATTTTTTTGTTTTTAACAAAGCCGCCGATCTCTACTTCCGCCAGCACGTCCACTTTCCCCCTGGTCAGGCCTTGGACCTGGTTCTTCGCCGCATCCACGGTCGCGATACTCTCATTCAGGCTGGTCAATTTCAATGTATAGGGAATGTTTCCCGGCACCCGGATAAATACTTTCCCTGCCCCATCGATGGGTACTTCCCTGTAAAGAGAATAAATTTCCACCTGTTCCAGCAGCTTGGCGGTGTTGCCTTCCAGCAGCTCGATTTGATCGGTACCGGGGAACCGCCGATACACACAGCTGTCATCTTTGGCCAAAAGATAATCCCCTGCGGCTTCTGAAGTGCCTTTCTTAAAGGCTTTCACATGGTAAAAATAGTCGCCGGTCAGAATTTTATCCATCCGATAGGAATAGGTTTCCGCGGCATCCAGACCGGTCTTTTCCGCAGGAAGTCCCTTCAACAGGGCTATCGCTTTATCCAATTTTTTTCCGGATGTGATGTAGTAGTTGTCCATAGCTTTTGCACGAGCCGCCGCCCGAGCGGATTCCGCCTGTGCCACGGGCACTACCTGACCGTCTTTATAGACAGGAGCTGCCCCTCCCTTTTCTGCCGCGAAGGCAGGCCCCACAGACAAAATCGTCACCAACGCTGCGACCGCTACTATAAAAGTTCCTGTTTTTTTCCAAGCGTCCATAATCCACCTCCGATCCGCCGCTGCATCCACACGGGCGGTGATACGCACATCTTGCGGATGTACGGTCTTCTGCCGTTTTTCCCTTTAAAACACACCGTTATAAATTTCTGGTCAGGGCCTCCATCATCATACTGTTGCTGACGGTTCCCACTCCGCCTGGCACCGGTGTAAAGGCGGCGGCTTTGGCTTCCACTTCCGGAGCCACATCGCCCACGATGCCGGCATCTGTCACGTTGATGCCTACATCCACGATGACAACGCCCTCTTTCACCATCTCCGGTTTGACAAAACCGGCTTTTCCTATGGCAGCCACCACGATATCTGCTTGTTGCAGTATCTCCTGCAGGTTCCGGGTACGGGAATGGCAGACCGTCACGGTGCAGTTTTTCTGCAACAGCAGCAGGGCCACCGGTTTTCCTACCACATTGCTGCGCCCCAGCACCACGGCGTGTTTACCTTCCAGCGCCATCCCGTAGTGTTCCAGGATCGCCAGACAGGCCCGTGGCGTGCAGGCGGCCCTGCGGCCTTCGCCCAATAACAGCGCACCGCCGTTGGCCGGGTTCAGGCAGTCCATATCTTTTGCCGGCGCCAGCGCGGCGCCCACCGCTTCGCTGTCTATCTGCGGCGGCATGGGCATCATGGGCAGGATGCCGGTCACCGACGAATCCCGGTTTAACCTGTCAATGGTCTCCAGCACTTCTGTCATGGAGGCGTCTGCCGCCAATTCCACGCAGCGGGTGCCCGCCCCTAATTGTTCCGCCAGCTTCAGCAACCGCTTCCGGTACACCAAAGAAGACGGGTCCCGGCCCACTGTCAGAATCGCCAGGGTCACCTCTTTTTCCTGCTGCTTCGCCGCCGCGATCCGGGCCGCGATTTCTTCCTTAACTTTGTCCGCTACGGGCTTACCTGCCATGCGTATTGCTGTCATCTGTTTTCTCCGTTGTCTTTGTCTCAGAACAAGCCGCTGATGAGTCCCTCATCCGTCACATCAATATTTTCTGCCGCCGGTTTTTTAGGCAAACCTGGCATGGTCATGATATCTCCTGTGTAAATCACAATGAAACCCGCACCGGCACTGATTTTCGCATTCTTCACATGCACCGTGAAACCGGAAGGCGCTCCCAAAAGCGACGGATCATCGGACAGGGAGTTCTGTGTCTTGGCCATGCAGACCGGCAGATTGCCAAATCCTTCCGCCTCGTACTGCGCCAGAGCCTGAGCGGCTTTCGGAGCGAATTCCACTCGGTCGCCGCCGTAAATCTCCTTCACGATGGTTTCTACCTTTTCTTTAAGCGGCATTTCTGAAGGATACAGAGGCTTGAAACGAGCCATATTGCTTTCCGCCAGTTTCACCACTTCTTCCGCCAGAGCCACGCCGCCTTCCCCGCCTTTGGCAAAGACTTCGCTGATCGCTACGTTGACGCCCATGCCGGCGCAGTAATCATAGACGGCCTTTAATTCTTCTTCGGTATCTTGTTCAAATACATTAATAGCCACCACCACCGGCAGGCCGAATTTAAAAATGTTTTCCATGTGCTTACCAAGGTTGGGCAGACCGGCTTTGACCGCGTCGGCATTCGGCGTTTTCAGTTCCGTTTTCGGCACGCCGCCATGCATCTTCAAGGCCCGCACCGTAGCCACCAGCACTACTACGTCGGGTTTCAGCCCCGCATAGCGGCATTTGATATCAAAGAATTTTTCCGCCCCCAGGTCGGCGCCGAAACCGGCCTCCGTAATGGTGTATTCGGCCAGCCGCAAAGCTGTCCGGGTCGCCATGACGCTGTTGCAGCCGTGGGCGATATTGGCAAAGGGGCCTCCGTGGATGATGGCCGGCACGTTTTCCAGCGTCTGTACCAGGTTCGGTTTCACCGCATCCTTCAGCAAGGCCGCCATGGCCCCCGCTGCACGAATATCTTCCGCTGTCACCGGTTTGCCTTCATAGGTATAGGCCACCACGATTCGTTTCAGGCGTTCTTTCAGGTCATGCAGGCTGTCCGCCAGACAGAGGATCGCCATCACTTCGCTGGCCACCGTGATATCGAAGCCGTCTTCCCGGGGCACTCCATGAGCTTTGCCCCCTAAACCGGCCACAATATTCCGCAACTCGCGATCGTTCATGTCCACCACCCGTTTCCAGATGATACGCCGGGGATCGATGCGCAACGGATTTCCCTGGTGGATGGAGTTGTCCAACATGGCGGATAAGAGCATATGCGCGGAGGTAATGGCATGGAAATCGCCGGTAAAATGCAGGTTAATATCTTCCATGGGCACTACCTGGGAATAACCGCCCCCTGCCGCGCCGCCTTTTACGCCGAAGCAGGGACCCAGAGAAGGCTCCCGCAATGCCACCACAACTTTTTTCCCTATTTTATGCAGACCCTGGGCCAGCCCCACCGTGGTGGTAGACTTGCCTTCGCCGGCCGGCGTGGGTGTGATGGCCGTGACAAGAATCAATCTACCCGGCTCTTTGCTTTCCACCTTGCGAATCAGGTCGTAAGAAAGTTTGGCTTTATACTTTCCATACAACTCCAAATCTTCTTCGGTAATACCCAGTTGCGCCGCCACCTGCGTAACGGGAAGCATCGTTGCCTGCTGCGCGATCTCGATATCTGATAACATGATACCATCCTCCTCCATTTGCGTTTTCGCCTTTTTCTTATCTTGCTGCAATGATTCTATCCTGCGGTTTTATAAGCCGCAGCTTATTGACGATCTACTGGGAATATAGTTCGGTTTCCGCCGCTAAAATCCTCTTTTTGACCTGCGCATGCGCCACCCACCGCTTTCCTCCGCGGTCCGGCGCGATCCGTTGCTGTCACGCTTTTTGCCGCGTGCCCAGGCGACGCCATCGCTTAGCGGAACCAAACTTGAATCTTAGCCCCTTTTGGCACCGTGGTTCCCGGGGCAGGCGCCTGTTTATAGGCTGCGCCCGAACCATAGGGCTCCAGCACCAGACCGCCTTTTTCCAGGACAGAAGCGATGACCCTTGCATCCAGACCGGTAAAATCCGGCAGCAGCCAGCCCTCTTCCCGGGGCAGCAAAACAGGGGCCGACTTAGGTTCCGCCGCTTTCTCCCCCGATCCCGCATGGGCGGTAAAACTGGGCAGCCCTTCGCTGCTGCTGGGTTGAATGCCTTTGGCCACCAAAATCTGCTGCAAGGTGTCCCGGAAAATCGGCGCGGCCACCTGCGAGCCGTAAAAAGCGCCGTGGGGGTTATCCAGCATGACAAGCATGGCATACTGGGGTTTATCCGCCGGCACAAAACCGACAAAGGAAGCCATATATTGTCCCGGCGCATAGCCGCCGTACTCGGAGATTTTTTGGGCCGTACCGGTCTTCCCGGCAATGCGGTAGCCGCGGATACCTGCTGATTTGCCGCCCCCTTCGCTGACGACTTTTTCCATCATATCCCGCATCTGAGCCGCTACTTCGGGCGTAATGACACGGCGCACCGTGTGCTTCCGGCCCTGACGAATCACTTCCCCATTGGGAGCCACGATTCGCTCGATGATATAGGGTTTCAACAATTCGCCGCCGTTGGCGATGGCGCAAATGGCCCGCAGTTCCTGGAGCGGGGTCACCGCAATGCCCTGACCGATGGCCAGGGTGGCAATATCCGGCTCATACATATTCTTGGGATTATATAAGATGCCATCTTCTTCACCGGGCAATTCAATGCCGGTGGCATTGCCAAAACCGTATTTTTTAGCCCAGTCGATTTCCTTTTGCGCCCCCAGCTTCATGCCCAGCTGCACCATGCCGGTATTGATGGAAAATTTGATGACATCCTCAAATTTCACCAGCCCCATGCCGCTGCCGTCCCAGTTGCTGATGATGCGATCCGCAATCCGGATGCTCCCCGTATCATTGATGGGGGTGTCCGGCGTGATCAGACCTTCGGAAAGGCCCATGGTCCCCACAATGGGCTTAAAGACGGAGCCCGGCTCATAAATAATGGAAATCGTCCGGTTCAGCCAGGTCTTGGCCGGTGATTCATCAAAACGATTGGGGTCAAAGGTAGGACGGCTGCCCATAGCCAAAATAGCACCTGTTTCCGGATCCATGATGAGGACGGCGGCGCCTTCGGCCTTGGTGCGTTTCATGGCGTCATCCAAGGCGTCTTCGATGACAAACTGAATCTTGCTGTCCAAGGTCAGATACACCGTGGCCACCATGGGTTTTTCTTTCGTTTCATCCAGGTCGGTGTTGCCGTCAGCCACCGGACGGCCCATAGCGTCCACTTTTTTGGTCTGACGGGTCTCCGCTCCCTTGAGGACGCTGTCCAGCGCCAACTCCAGGCCGGAAAGTCCGTTGTCATCCGTGCCCACAAAGCCTAACACCTGCGCGGCCATTGACTTTTTCGTATAATAGCGCTTGCTTTCGGTAATAAAATGCAGGCCTGTCAGCTTATTTTCCTTGATGATCTGCTGTACTGCGGCATAATCTTTCGGCTCCAACATCCGTTTGATCCAGGAAAAACGTCCTTCCACGGTCAGCTTTTTATACAAGGCCTCTTCCGACATCTGCAGCACCGGCGCCAGCTTTTGCGCCGCGATACGGGGCATATCCCGCACCTGCGCTTTTTGCCCCGGGGTAGGATTTTCGCTCATTTCCCCCGGATCCGCATACAGGGAATGAACCATGATGCTGACCGCCAGTTCTTCCCCGTTGCGATCCACGATACGGCCTCGGGGGGTATTTTTTTTGATTTTATCCGTCACCTGGATGGTAGCCCGCTTACCTAATTCGGTACCGCTGATGATCTGCACCCACAAGAGTTTCCCTACCACCAGCAAGAACATGAGCATCATCAAAAGTCCCAGCAAAGCCAGGCGGGTGCGGCTGTCATGCATGGTAAAATTTGACTTTTTCATCAGAAGCGCCTCCTGTTTCTGTTGGAAGCGACAATCCGTATATCACTTTTTTCGATGGGAGGCAGCCCTGCCGCCACACGCTCTTCCCGCAATTCTCTTTCTGCTTCGCTGCGGTAGACCGACACCACCAGCCCCAGAACAAACAGGTTGATCACCATAGCCGTCCCCCCATAGCTGATAAACAGCAAAGGCACACCGATTACCGGCAACACGCCGCTGACCATGGCCATATTGGCGGCAGACTGCCCAATTAAAAAGAGGGAAGCGCCGGCGACCACCAAATAACCCCGTTTATCCTGCGCCCGCATGGCGATACGAAATAACGCGCAGGCCAGCGTCACAAAACAGGCAATCAAAAATAAAGCGCCGATAAAGCCCCATTCCTGACAAAAAATTGCGAAAGCAAAGTCCGTATGGGCTTCCGGCAGATAAAAAAACTTACCGGATCCCTGCCCCCATGGCACGCCGGTCAATCCGCCGCTGCCGATGGCCAGCAGGGACTGAGCCATCTGGTAGCCGCCCCCTTGGGCATCGGCCCAAGGATTCAGCCACAAAAGCACCCGTTTCAAACGATAGGGTGCCAGAACAGCCAGCACCGACATCCCGACTCCCGCCAGGACAATCAGTCCCGCAACCTGCCTTGTGGGGATGCCGGCGATGATGTACATGCCCAGCGTCAGCGTAAACACAATGGCCGCCGTCCCCATATCCGGTTGGCGATAAATCAGTAAGGCGAATAAAAAAGCCATGATTATCGGCTGGTTACCCGGCCAATTAATGAGGCTCACAGGCAGCTTTTTTTGCATCCTTTGTCCTAAGCGGGAGGCAGCCAGCAAAATGACAGCCGCTTTGACGATTTCGGATGGTTGCAGCGAAAAGCCCCCGAGATAAAGCCATCTCCGTGAACCGTTCACTACCGTACCAAAAAACAAAGTAGCCATTAAAGACAGGAATGAAACCGCCAGTAAAATCGTGGCGAACCGTTCCGACATTAAATTTTTATAACTCCAGCGATATCCTATCAACCAAAATACAAACAGACCAATCAATCCATAGCCTGTATAACGAATCAGGAAATAATAAGGAGAACCCATCATATCCGCAGCTCTGACAAAACTGGCGCTGAACACATTGACAGCGCCGATCACCATAAGAAGCAAGGTGATCGTCAGTATGGCGTCTTTCGGATTCTCCCAAAATAAAAACCGTTCACGCATAGGAATCCCTTATTTCCCGGAAGCCGGAAAAGGCACCGCCTCTCCCCGCCTCCTGACTGTTCTTTTTCCTCTGTGCAAAGACCGGTGCCGAAGACAAACCGCCCTCCGGTCCTGCGTTCTCACTGTTCCGGCGCGCCAACCGGGCCGCCGCTTTCTTCCCCCATGGCGCAGACGGCCGCCGGCCCCGGATTTTTAGGGGAACGATAGGGGATTTGTCCGGAACCTTCCACAAAGCAGGCCTCGCAGTAATTGATGGGAGTACCCCCGGCGCTGAACTTAATCTCATACTCGGTCTGCACTTCGTTCAGGTAACAACTTCGGTGCAAATCATACGAAAGCCCTCTGATTTCCAGGCCGAAAGCCTTGAATTCTTCCATCGAAAAATCGAAGAGGCTGCGGTTGTCGGTCTTGAAGTACAAGCGGCCTCCGCTGCGCAGTATCTGTT
>R16__coassemble_1356_pt1 | contig 14759 bp, 7 predicted proteins | sample R16__metabat2_low_PE_008 | metagenome-assembled genome bin R16
GAATAGAAGTTAACTTATTATTGATCAGCAAGGAGATTTTTACCGTGCCTAACGAAAGCAGATGCCTGACCGTCACAGCCCTTTTAGCCGTCCTTCTTTTGGTGGCGGGAGCCTTTAAAATCCCCTCCCCTTTTATAGGCGGCGAATTTCAGCTTTCGGCCCCCATGGCAGTGTTGATCTGCGCCCTGTTCGGCTTTAAAAAATATATTACGGCGGGCATCATCGCCAGCCTTCTGGGGCTAATGCTGGGCACGGCCACGGTCTTTAACGTGCTGATCGCCATGGTGTTCCGCCTTACGGTGGGCGCGGTTCTTTATTTGGCAAAGACGCACCCTGTTTCTCTTATGTTGGCAGGTCCTATCGGCACTTTCGCCGCGCGTCTTGTCTTAGCGCAGATTACGGGGGTCAGCTGGCAGATTCTGACGCTGGCCGCTCTGCCGGGAATGCTGTTCACCACCGTTGTGTCCGCGGCCTTGTACAAACCCTTTCAAAAGCTGATGCAAAGAGCTTGTTTCAGAGGCTGCACGGAACAAGTAAAATGAGGCTGTGGCCACCACTGCGTCCCCTTTGGGACAGATAATCGGGAGATGAATTATGAGTCTGTACAGCGTAAAAATGCGTGCCTCAAAGGCTTCGTTCCATGTTTCTGGAGCAGAGCGCCTGCTGCCTGTGGAAGAAATTCCTTCTTCCGTCAGCGCCTTAGCGGAAAGAGCCCTGCATCACGGTTTGGGAACGGCTGATTTTATCAACATAAAAGTGGAAGAAGTCGAGGAAGCCGCTGTCAGGCATCTGCCTGCCCTGCCGGTTTCCGCCAGACCCTGCCAAACGGTAGAAGAAAGCTTCCGGATGATGCGGCAGCTGCTTGATGAATTGAATATCACAAATCCGGAAACTGTCATGCAGCTGCTGAGAGAAGCCCGCCCCATGCGCGGAGCCATGCTGTATGATATCGCTACCGGTCAACGTCTGGAGCCGGATCCGGAACGGGGCATCCGCGTCACGAACATGGATGCGGCCGGCACCGGCGGCTGTTCCAGCACGAAAAATCACTTCCGGGAAGCGCTTGTGCTGGCTACCAAGGTTGCCCACACGCCCGGCATGCTGGCCGAGCTCTGCATTTCAGACGACCCTGAGTATGTGACGGGCTATCTTGCTTCCTTAGCGCATGGCTACATTCGCCTGACTCCGCTAAAAACTGCCGGGGACAGCCATGGCGGGCGCGTTTTCCTCTTCGACAGCCGGTTGGGCGACCCCGAAGAAGCGATCCGCTTTCTGGAAAAAGAAATCGTCATCGTTGACGGTCTGCCGGCGGAAAAGCCGGCCGCCGAGGATCCGGAGACCCTGTTCGCGGAAAGGCTCCGATCCTTGAAATCACAGGCTCTCTATCGCACCATGCGTACCATGACCGGCGAACAGACCCGCCACACCACCGTCAATCATAAGCACATACTGCTCATGTCCTCCAACAACTATCTGGATTTAGCGGCCGATCCGCGGGTTAAGCAGGCCGCTGCGGAAGCGGCTTTGCAATGGGGCGCCGGCAGCGGCGGCAGCCGATTGACCACAGGCAACACCGAGCTGGCGGAACAGTTGGAAGCCAAACTGGCAAAGTGGAAAGGCAAGGCCGCCGCCCTCCTGTTTAACACCGGCTATATGGCCAATGTAGGAATCATCAGCGCCCTGACAGACGCTGAAAGCGTTATTTTTACTGATGAATGGAACCATGCCAGCATCATTGACGGCTGCCGCTTAAGCAAAGCGAAAGTGATCATCTACAAGCACAATGATATGGCAGATTTAGAGGCTAAAATTTTGCAGACTCCCTGCCGAAAAGGCCTCATCGTCAGCGATGCGGTCTTTTCCATGGACGGCGATATCCTGGATCTGCCCCGTTTTGTGAAGCTGGGTCAAAAATACCATCTGCTGACCATGGTGGATGAAGCCCACGCGACCGGGGTGATTGGCCCTACCGGCAAAGGCATCGTCGAGCATTTCGGCGGGCTGTATGAGCCAAACCTTATCATGGGCACCTTAAGCAAATCCTTGGGTTCGGAAGGCGGCTTTGTATGCGCCGGCCACACGATTATCGAGTATTTGCGCAACAAAGCCCGCAGCTTTATCTTTTCTACCGCCCAATGCCCCGCCGCCTTAGGCGCAGCGCTCAAAGCCCTTGCCATTACGGAGGCGGAACCGGAACGAGTGCAGGCCCTCCAAAAGAATGTGGTCTATTTTTGCTCCTGTTTAAAAGAGAGGGGCATTGAAGCAGACTCCCCTACCGCAATCATCCCCATATGCATCGGCGATGAAGAAAAAGCGCTGGCGGTGGCCGGGGAGCTGGAAGAAAAGGGTCTCCTGATCCCTGCCATCCGCTACCCCACCGTTCCCAAAGGAACCGCCCGCCTGCGGGTCGCACTGATGGCCACCCACACGGAGCAGGAGCTGAAGAACGCCGCTGCGCTCATCGCACAGGCCATCCGACACCACTGACCATAAAGAACTTACTCCGGTTTGTTTTCGGCTCCGTTCTGTGTGCCGCCGTCAGTTCCGGAAGTGCTTTCTCTCTCTCCCGCAGCCGCTCCGTAGCCGGAGGAACCAATCTGTTCCGAGGCGCCGTCCCGTACGGTCGGTACGGCGTGTTCCGGTGCGCCGCCCACGATCCAATGGGCTTGCTTTTCCGCATATTCAGCCGCTTCTTTGGCTTCTTTTTCCGCATCTTTACGGCGCTGTTCCGCATTGCGGGCTTCGGTTTCCGCGGCCGCCCTGCGTACCGCTTCTTCCGGATCCTCATTTTTAAGGATCGCCATAAACTCCACGCCGGTAATGGTTTCTTTTTCCAACAGGTAAGCCGCCAGGCGGTCCATGTCTTCCCGGTGTTCCCGCAAAATGGACAGGGCTTTCCGGTGGGCTTCTTTAATGATCTCCACCACTTTGGCATCAACCTTTGCCAAAGTCGCCTCACTGCAGGTCAGGGAAGCGTCGCCGCCCAGATAGGCGTTGCGGATGGTTTCCATGCCCATCATATCAAACTCTTCCGTCATGCCGAAGCGGGCCACCATAGCCCGGGCCAGGCGAGTCGCCTGTTCGATGTCGTTGGACGCGCCGGCGGTCATATGATTGAACGCCACTTCTTCCGCCGCGCGGCCGCCGGTAAAGGTCACGATCTTATTAAACAGTTCGTCCCTGGTATAATTGACTTTTTCCTGTTCATCCACCTGCATGGTATAACCCAAGGCCCCGTTGGTATGGGGAATGATGGTGATTTTTTCCACCGGCGCCGTATGGGTCTGGCTGGCTGCCACAATGGCATGTCCGATCTCATGGTAGGCGATGTTTTTCTTCTCTTCTTCGGAAATCAGCATATTTTTACGCTGGTAGCCCGCGATAATGATATCCACCGCCTGCTCCAGATCCTCGTTGGCCACCCGGCTGCGTCCGTTACGCACGGCGCAAAGGGCTGCCTCATTGATGATATTGGCCAGTTCCGCGCCGCTGGCGCCGGGCGTGGAACGGGCGATCTTGTGCAGATCCACATCATCCCGCATCTTCACATCTTTGGAATGCACTTTCAAAATCGCGTAACGACCGTTGAGATCCGGCAATTCCACCGGAATGCGCCGGTCAAAACGTCCCGGACGCAAAAGCGCCGCATCCAGGGATTCGGGCCGGTTGGTCGCCGCCAGAATAATAACGCCTTTACTGCCGTCAAACCCGTCCATTTCGGACAACAGCTGATTCAACGTCTGTTCCCGTTCGTCATTGCTGCCAAAAGCGCCGTTATCCCGTTTCTTGCCGATGGCATCAATCTCATCGATAAAAACGATACAGGGCGCTTTTTTCTCAGCCTGATTGAACAGGTCACGGACACGGGCCGCGCCCATGCCTACGAACATTTCAATAAATTCGGAACCGGAAATACTGAAAAACGGGACCTTGGCTTCCCCTGCAATGGCCTTGGCCAGCAGCGTTTTCCCCGTACCGGGAGGCCCTACCAGAAGCGCGCCCTTGGGCATGGTCGCCCCTATTTCCTTATACTTGCCCGGGTTATGCAAAAAATCCACCAGCTCCACCAGCGATTCTTTCGCTTCGTCCTGCCCTGCCACATCGGCAAAGGTGACGCCGGTCTGGGCCTGCATATAGACTTTGGCATTGCTCTTGCCGAAATTGCCCATGCCGCCGATGCCCTTGCCCCCCATGAAACGCATAAAGAGCTGGCCTAAGGCAAAGAAGAATAAAATCGGCAGGACCCAGCTGACGAAGAAACTTTCCAACGGGCCGCTTTCCCTGGGAATGACCTGTGAGAAAGAGACCTTGCTCTTTTCCAGACGTGGCAGCAACTGGTTATCCTCCACCCGTCCGGTCACATAAATTTGCTTATCTTCCGGATCCTTGGCTGTGGCGGCGATTTTCTTTTCGCTGATCTCCACCTTGGCGAACTTGCCCTCATCCACCATCTGCAAAAAGCTGCTGTAGGACATCTCGTTGACCTGGGGCTTGAACATGGCCGGGAATACGTAGGTATTCAGCAGCATAATCACGGCCAGCGCCAAAATGTAATAAAAATACAGAGGTCGTCTTCCTTTATCGTCCTTATTCATGATTCCTCCCGCGTTTTTAGTGGCAACACACGATGCAGCCGAATGTCCCTACACTCTATTCCGCACCGGCTCGCCCGCATTCTGTGTCTGCGCACGATGTAATTGTGAACAAAGCTGTTTTCACAGAACAATTCGTATAATTTAACTCATTCTAACCTGAAAATGCCGCTCTGGCAAGTGAAATAAATGCAAAAATCAAAAAGTCAATTTTTTTGCCCCTCGTAATCACAAAAGCCGCCCCTGTACTCTGCCGCCATATAGCAGCAGCTTCCTCACAAGGGACGGCTCTTGACTTTTTATCCTGTCACAGACTGCAAAATTTACTGTTTAAAATCAATACGTCTCCATTTTCGTCTAATTCCCGCACCCGACCGATTTGCCGGTATCCTGCCGCGACTGCACCGCCCTCTTCCCGCTAATTTTTGCACTCAATTTCCAGCAGACAGTCGCCGCTTTCAATCCGGCTGGCTTCCTGCACATGGATCGCGGTTACGATGCCGCTTGTCGGCGCCGCGATGGTGGTTTCCATCTTCATGGCTTCCGTGACGATCAGCGGCGTTCCCTTAGTCACACTCTGCCCTTTTTCCACCAGCAATTTCACCACGGAACCGGACAATGTGGCGCCCACATGCCCCGGGTTGCTCTTATCCGCTTTTTTGCGGGTCACGTTGGTGGTTTTGGCATTTTTATCAAAAATCTCCAATTCTCTGGGCATGCCGTTAAACTCGAAGGACACGGTCCGGTTGCCGCTTTCATCCGCTTCCCCGATATGGGTCAGCTTGATGATCACCACTTTGCCTTTTTCCAGTTCCACATAGATTTCCTCTCCGGGAACCATGCCGAAGAAGAAAGTGGGCGTATCCAGCACGCTGACATCCCCGTACTCTTCACAACGCGCCACCCATTTGCGGAATACCTCCGGATACAGGCAGTAAGAGGAAACCGCCTCATCCGTCACCGGGGCGTTCATCTCTTTCAGTTCGGCCCGTTTGGCCTCAAAATCCACCGGGGGCAGCACTGCGCCAGGACGCACGCGGATGGGTTCTTTGCCTTTCAAAATAATCTTTTGCAAATGCTGTGGGAATCCCCCGTATGGAGTACCGATGCGGCCTTCAAAGAATTCGATGACAGATTTGGGGAAGTCCATGGTAGCGCCGTTGGCGTACACATCTTCCTCCGTCAGCTCGTTCTGCACCATGTACAAGGTCATGTCTCCCACCACTTTGGAAGAAGGCGTTACCTTGATCACGTCTCCGAACATCATGCTGACCCGATGATACATGTCCTTGATGTCTTCCCAGCGATCCAGAAGGTTTAAGGCCGCCGCCTGCTGCTTCAGATTGGTATACTGTCCCCCCGGCATCTCATGTACATAGACTTCCGGATTGGGGAAGTTTTCCGTTTTATCCGCCGCCTTATAATACGGGCGCACGGTTTCCCAATAGCGGGAGAACTCATTCAGCGCCGTTACGTCTAATTTCGGCCGGCGGGGATGCCCGTCCAGAGCATAGCACAAGCCCGCGGCAGAGGGCTGAGAAGTACCGCAGCTCATGGCGCTCATGGCCACGTCCACAATGTCCACCCCTGCATCAATGGCCCGGGCATAGGTATAGATACTGTTGCCGCTGCCGTTATGGGTATGCAGATGGATGGGTACCTGCACCGCGTCTTTCAGGGCCGCCGTCAGCTCATAGGCTGCCTGCGGCTTCAAAAGCCCTGCCATATCTTTAATGGCAATGATGTTGGCTCCGGCCCGTTCCAGCTCTTTGGCCATGTCCACATAATATTTTAAGGTATATTTATCCCGTTCCGGGTCCAGAATATCCCCTGTATAGCATAAGGCCGGCTCCGCCACCTTGCCGCATTCCCGTACTGCGTCAATGGAAAGACGCATATTGTCCAGACTGTTGAGGGAATCAAAAATACGGAACACATCAATCCCGTTTTGAGCCGACAAGCGGATAAACTCTTTGACCACATTATCGGGATAACTGGTGTACCCTACCGCATTGGCCCCCCGGAGCAGCATCTGGAAGAGGATGTTAGGCGCCTCTTGTCTGAAATCCTGCAGCCGCTTCCAAGGGCTTTCATCCAGGAAGCGGTAAGCCACGTCAAAGGTGGCCCCGCCCCAGCATTCAAAGGAAAACAGTTGGGGGAGCTTTCCGGCCGTATCTCGGATCACCCGCATCATATCCGCCGTGCGCAGGCGGGTGGCAAACAGCGATTGGTGAGCATCACGGAAGGTGGTATCCGTCAGCAGCACTTCCTTTTGCTCCTGCACCCATTTGGCCAACCCTTCCGGCCCCCGGGCATCCAGAATCTGTTTGGCTCCGGCCGGCAATTCGCTCCCGGCAAAGGGCTTAGGCAACGCCATGGGCGCAAACTCCGGTTTCGGCTGAACGCCTACGTTGGCATAACCGTTCACCGTGATATCCGCTATGTAGTGGAGCAGCTTAGTGCCTCTGTCCCGGCTCTCCGGGAAAGCAAACAGCTCCGGCGTTTCATCAATGAAATTCGTCGTATACGTGCCGTCGATAAATTTAGGGCTTTGCAGCACGTTTTCCAAAAAGGCGATATTGGTTTTGACGCCCCGAATGCGGAATTCTTTCAGGCAGCGGAGCATTTTGGTGATGGCGATCTTATGATCCAGCCCCCAGGTAGTGGCCTTCACCAGCAGCGAATCATAATACGGCGTGATCACAGACCCGGTAAAAGCATTGCCCGCGTCCAGACGGATGCCCATGCCGCCGCCGCTGCGATACGCGATCAGCTTGCCGGTGTCGGGCATAAAACCATTGGCCGGATCTTCCGTGGTGATACGGCATTGAATGGCCTCGCCCCGATAGCGCAGGTCTTTTTGTTCCGGCAGGCCCACCTCGGGACTGTGAAGACTGTATCCTTCCGCGATACGGATCTGGGATTGGACGATATCAATGCCCGTGATCCCTTCCGTCACCGTATGTTCCACCTGGATGCGGGGGTTCACTTCAATGAAGTAAAATTGACCGTCCCCCGTCACCAGAAATTCCACCGTACCGGCGCTGAGGTAGTTGACATTTTTCATCAGCGTCACCGCCGCGCCGCAGATTTTCTCCCGCAGCAGGGGATCCACAAAGGAGGCCGGCGCTACTTCCACCACCTTCTGGTGGCGGCGCTGCACGGAGCAATCCCTTTCAAACAGATGCATCACTTCGCCCTGCTCATCGGCCAGGATCTGCACTTCAATGTGTTTGGGGTCCTGCAAATATTTTTCCAAATAAATTTCTTCGCTGCCAAAGGCTTTCAGCGCTTCGGATTTAGCCAGCGTATACGCCGTCTCCACCTCGTCCGCGCTGTTGACAGCCCGCATCCCGCGGCCGCCCCCGCCATTGACCGCTTTAATGATGATGGGATAGCCGTAGGTGTTGCCAAAGTCCAGCACTTCCTCTACGGAAGACACGGGGCCGTCGCTGCCGGGAATCATGGGGATGCCCGCCAATTTAGCCTGCTTACGAGCATTGACCTTGTCACCGAACATGATCAGGTGCTCCACCCGGGGGCCGATAAAAAGCAGGCCTTCTTCCTTACAGCGTTTGGCCAGGTCCGCGTTTTCGGACAAAAAACCGTAACCGGGATGGATCGCGTCCACATTATGCTCCCGGGCCACCCGCATAATATCCTCTATATCCAGATAGGCTTCCACGGGGCCCTTCCCCCTGCCGATCAGATACGCTTCATCGGCTTTATTACGGTGCAAAGACAAAGTATCTTCTTTGGAAAAAACAGCAATGGTGCGGATCCCCAGCTCATTGCAGGCACGAAATACACGAATCGCGATCTCGCCTCGGTTGGCGACCAGTACGGTCTTGATTTTTTTCATAGCGAGCCTCCTCAACAGGTTTCCAGTTTGCTTTACAGATATCAGGTTTATTGTAGTACATGCCACAGGTCAAGTTCAACCGTTTCTCCTCATGTATACATTATTCTTGTTTATTATGTGATATAATAAAAAAATAAACTGCCCATCCTGTCTGCAAAGGCGACCATGAAAGGCAACATGCCTCCGCGGCATATAGGCGCGACAGACAAGACGAACGATAACAAGCAAGAAAAAGGAACACATCGTCATGACAGAACACAAAGATACCCGACAGAACAGCCTGTTTTTATATGTGATCGAACACCTAAACAAAAGCGGCAGCTATGACGCTTCCCCCCTGCCGGACCAGGCCGATCGCCCCTATTCGTACGGAGCGGAAGACGCGGCCCTCTTTCGGCCCAAAACGGAAGACGGGGACCTGGAAGAAGCCAAGAACATCTACCTGCTCTTAAAAGCCTGGATGCAGGAACCTTCCTTAAAAACCAAACAACTTTTATATGCGAAACTGCGTTCGGTCCGGTTCATCACCGTATTTTTTCCCCTGGCCGCGCAGCTGCGGGGGGAAAAGCTGCCTTTCGATCTGCTGCACCTGGCTCAGGAATGGCTGTATACCGCTGCCGACAGAGAAGCCGTCAAATTTGTTTATCTGCTCTGCGGCCTTCTCGGCCTGGATCAGGTTCGCAAATCCTATTCCGAAAACCTTTACCGGGATTTGTTTACCATGGCCCGCTGTGAAGAATTTACTCTTTTTCTCTGCCTGGCCTGCCAGTTGAGCGATACCCGCCCGCAAAAAGAGCTCTGGTACCTGGCCCGCCGCACCTCCGGCTGGGGAAAAGCCCTGCTTTTGGTCATGCTGAATTACAAGACACCCAAACAGCAGGACTGGCTTTTAAAAAACGGTCTGGAGATGAAGATTTTGTGGCCGGCCCTGGCTCCGGTCATCCTGCGGGAAAGCCGCGCGCTCCGGCTGCTGCAGCAGGATGAAATCGATGAGGTAACGTACCAGGCCGCCGCCAAAGCCATCATCACCTATCTGATGCTGCTGGCCCCGGCGGAAGGCATGCCGGAACCGGGTTTCGAGCAGTCTATCCCGATGCCCGCGCAAGTCCCCCTGGCGCCCTTGCTGCAGGAATTTTTGCGCCACGCCCGTCGCTATGCCTTGACGCCCCAGGCGCTGCTTACGATTTTTGCCATAAGGGACAGACTGGATCTGTTTTCCGCCGAAAAAGACGGCGCCTTTCTGGAACCCAATGAAACGCAGCGCCTCATCGGCCTTTGCGACAGCCTGATTTACAGCAAAGACTGGGAACCGGAAATTCGCTCCGGGCTCTTTGACGCCAAGGGGGAACCGGCCCCGGATATAGTGGATTTCGCCGCCGATATCGGCATCGACATCTGGCCGGAGATGATGGAATATTTTAACAGCCACCCCAAGGACATCGTGGCCATGCGCTATCTGATGTTCGCGGAAAATCAGGAGTCGGAGCAACGCACCGCCATCCGCCGCCGCCTTTTTTTAGAATGCGCGGAGGCGCATATCGCCGCCTATGCGGATGAGGAAAACATCCTGGTAAACCTGGCCCACTATCTGGAAAATTTCCCCGGAGAAGGAACGCTGATCCTCAGCGCCTGCCTCACTTCCATTTACGAAAACGTGCGGGGCATCGCCGCCATCTCCTTAAGTCACTGGCCCAAAGAAGAACTGACCCCCGCCATCAAAGCAACCGTGATCCGGGCCATCCGCTTAAACGACAACCCCTTCATCGTGGCCGTGTTGGACTCGCTGCTGAACAACGCCTCCGATTCGGCCCCGGAACCGGATCGAAGCGTGGTGAATTAGGAACTCTCTGTCCGCTTGCTTTCTTATTGTGCGCGTTTTACTCCGCTTCTGCCGCCACCACTACTGCGTCATCCGCGCTTTCTTCTTCCGGCAAAAGTCCGTTCACCTTGTCCACATCCCCTGCTTCCACATGTTTAAAGTAGCGGCGGGTTTCCGCGGCCACCACACCGGACAGGGCCAACAGGGCGATCAGGTTGGGGATGGCCATCAGGCCGTTGACGATGTCGGCCAGAATCCAGATGGCTTCCAGTTTCAGGAAAGCGCCCATGGCCACCAGAGCGATAAAGATGATGCGATAGGGCATAATGGCCTTCACACCGGCCAGATAGACGATGCAGCGTTCTCCGTAGTAGTTCCAGCCCAGAATCGTGGTAAAGGCAAAAAGCACCAGCGCCACCATCAGGACGATTTTGCCGTATTCGGGATAGCCCTGCAGGAAAGCCGCCTGGGTCAGCGCCGCCCCGTTCAGATCACTTTTCCATAACCCGGAAACCACCAGCGTCAGACCCGTCAAGGAACAAATGATGATGGTGTCGATAAAGGTACCGGTCATCGATACCAGACCCTGCTCTGCAGGCCACTTGGTCTTGGCGGCCGCCGCCACGATGGGAGCGGAACCCAGACCGGATTCATTGGAAAACACGCCCCGGGCAATACCGGAACGCATGGCCAACATCACAGTGGCACCGGCAAAGCCGCCGGCCGCCGCGGTAGGCGTAAACGCATCCTGCCAGACTTCCATAAAAGCGGCGGGCACTTTATCAATAAAAATCAGCAAAAAACCGACCGTCGCCACAAAATACACCAGAGCCATAGTCGGCACGATCTTGCTGGCTACGGAAGCGATGGACTGCAAGCCCCCGATAGTGACCGCCGCTACCAAAAGGGTGAGGATGATGGCGGTATACAGGGGATCCAAGCCGACGGAAAGCTGGGTAATATCCACAATCGCGTTAACCTGCGCAAAGGTACCGATGCCGAAATACGCCACCAGCACACCGGCCGCCGCGAAAAAGACAGCCAGCGGTTTCCATTTTTCGCCCATGCCTTTTTCAATGTAGAACATAGGTCCGCCCGCGATCTCGCCGTGTTCATCTACACCGCGATACTTTACAGCCAGCAGCCCCTCCGCATATTTGGTGGCCATACCGAAAAAAGCCGCGACCCACATCCAGAAGAGGGCGCCGGGGCCCCCGGCTTTTACCGCCGTAGCCACGCCCACAATATTACCGGTACCGATGGTCGCCGCCAAAGCAGTGCATAACGCTTTAAAGGATGACGTATCCCCCGCCCCCTGGCTCTTGGCTTTAAAAATCAGTCCCAGGGCCCTGGGCAGCTTGCCGATCTGCAAAAAGTTCAGCCGCACGCTTAAAATGATGCCGGTTCCCACCAACAGCACCAACAGCGGCGGCCCCCAAACAAAACTGTCAATCGCGTTCAATAACTCCAAATCCATGTGTTTCTCCTCCTGAATTTTGCGGCTCCGATTTTGCTACGGGCCGGTTTTGGGAATCCTGCACCGTTGTCCGGCAGACTGCCGGCCTCGGTCCGATTCGATGCCACAACAAAAAACCTTATCTCCGATAATTCCGGAGATAAGGCTGCAAAGCAAAACGACAGGAAGAACCCTGTTTTTGTCTCTGTCCTTTTGCCTGAGAGATAAGGCTACAAAACGTAACCGTGCACCTTCGGCGCCCTTACGGGACTCTCCAGAGTTGTGTCCGCTTATGGTTCCGCTTTCGTATCAAAAGCGCCTGAGAGTTTAGCTCCTTCGGCAGGCTTGCGCCGTTCTCCCACAAGTTTCATTCACGGATGTTCAGTTGTGATAGACATATTATACACTAATTGCGGACAATTGCAAGCAATTTATTTTTCCGCCCACTCCGTATGGAACACGCCCTCCCTGTCTACACGCTGATAGGTATGGGCCCCGAAATAATCTCTCTGCGCCTGCAGAAGACAGGCGTTGCTGCGAGCCGTTCGGTAGGCGTCAAAATACGACAAGGCGCTGCTGAGAGCCACCACGGGAATGCCTTTTTCCACGGCCAGCGCCACCACCCTGCCCCAGCCCGGACGGGCTTGACGCAGCGCTTCGGCAAAGAAGGGGAACGATAAAAGATTGCTCAGGCCCGGTTTTTCGGTAAAGGCCGTGCTGACATCGTCCAAAAACGCCGCCCTGATAATACAGCCGCCCCGCCAGATGCGCGCGATGGCAGCCATATCCAGCTTCCAGCCGTAAACGGAAGCCGCCTCATGCAACAGGTTAAATCCCTGGGCATAGGCGCAGATTTTAGCCCCATACAAGGTATGGCGCAACGCTTCCAGCAGCGCCGCCTTTTCCTCCTGCGAAAAAGAGGCGCCCCTTTCCTCCGCAAGATCCTTTTTTCTGCCGGGCAAAGAGCAATAAATCTCCTCCAGAGCCAGGCGACCTGCTTTCTGAGCGCTCATGGTGCGGGCAAAGACAGCCTCCGTGATAGTAGGAACGGGAATACCCAGTTCCAGAGCATTTTGCCCCGTCCATTTCCCCGTGCCTTTCTGCCCCGCCACATCCTGGATCACATCGATCATAGGCAGGCCGGTAGCCAGGTCCTTTTTCCGCAAAATCTCCGCCGTGATCTCCACCAGATAGGAATTCAACTCGCCCCGGTTCCATGTTTCCCACACCGCGGCCATCTCATCGGTGGTCAGGCCCAAAATACAGCGCATGACCGTACTGGTATCGGCAATCAACTGCATATCGGCATATTCAATGCCGTTATGCACCATTTTGACATAGTGGCCGGCGCCGTCCTGCCCCACATAGGTCACACACGGTTCCTCATTATTTTTACCGGCTTTGGCGGCGATGGAGCGCAAGATGGGTTCCAGCTGCAGAAAAGCTTTTTCGCTGCCCCCCGGCATAAGGCTGGGTCCGTGCAGCGCGCCTTCCTCGCCGCCGCTGACCCCCATGCCCACAAATTCAATGCCCTGCTCTGCCAGCCGGGCGTGACGGCGGCGGCTGTCTTCAAAAAAGGAATTGCCTCCGTCGATCACGATATCCCCCTTATCCAAAAGCGGCATCAGCTGATCCAAAAGGGCGTCCACCGGCGCGCCGGCCTTCACCATAAGGATCAGTTTACGGGGCCGCTCCAGCTTATCCGCCAGTTCTTCCAGGCTGTACGCAGCCGCAAGATTCGTATCTCCGCCATACTCCTGCATAAACTGCCGGGTCTTTTCTGCCGTGCGGTTATACACCAGCGTCGCAATGTGTTTTCCTGCTATATTACGAGCCAAATTGGCCCCCATGACCGCCAGCCCGATCACACCAACTTTTGCCTGCCCCATGAACTGTCTCCCTCTGTTATTTCTTCACTGCTTTGTTCCAGGCTTCCAGCAAACGGCCCCGGTTGTCGCCGGACCACTGGAAATCATATTTCAACAATTTGGCGTCTTTGAATGCCATGGCTTCCTTGGGCGGATTGGCTTCCGGATTGGTCAGGAACTGATAGGAATTGTTCTTTTGGCCCAATTCCTGCGCTTTTTTCGTCAGGCACCAATCGATGAACTTCTGCGCCGCTTCTTTCTGAGGCGCGTTTTTCAGCATGGCCACGGCGCCCAATTCAAAGCAGGTGCCGTCTTCCGGCATGGAAAGCTGCACATTGGTGTTGCCTTCCTTCATCAGGCGGATGCCGTTGTGCAGATAGGTGATGCCGATGGCGCATTCGCCCAAAGCAGCGGAGCGGGCCGGAGCCGCGCCGGCTTTCGTATATTGTTTAATCTGCTTATCCAGTTTCGCCAGATATTCCAAGCCCTTTTCTTCGCCCAGACGCTGTACCGTGGCGGAAACCACCACATAGCCCGTGGAAGCGGAGCCCGGGTTGCCCATCACAATTTGTCCCTTGAATTCCGGTTTCAGCAGATCATCCCAAGATTTCGGCGGCTGCGCCTTATGTTCCTCAAACCAGCGTTTATCCAAAATGAAACCCAGGTAACCCTGATAAATGCCTGTCCAGAATCCGTCCGCATCTTTGAATTCCGTTTTGATTTTGGCGGCGTTGGGGGATTTATAGGCATCCAACAGCCCTTCTTTTTTTGCCATGATAAAGCTGTCCGCGCTGCCGCCGTACCAAACACTGGCCTGGGGATTATTTTTCTCCGCCCGGATACGGCTCAGGGTTTCGCCACCGGACATACGCACAAATTTCACCTTGATGCCGGTGTCTTTTTCAAACTCCGAAGCCACCACCTTGGCCGCCTGCTCTACCACTCCCATATACATGGTCAGTTCTTTGGCATTGCCGGTCGGCGCTTTCTTTGCGCCCTCTTTTTTATCTCCGCCGCAGCCTGCGAACGTAACCGTCAATGCTGCCATCGCCGCCAACGCGGCCGCCTTTTTCCATGTAGATCTCATCACTACATACCTCCCTTTGGGAGTATTTTCTATTTAGGGCCTCTCTGCCCGCAGCTCCGTATGTCCCAGCGTTGC
>R16__coassemble_1397_pt1 | contig 13564 bp, 14 predicted proteins | sample R16__metabat2_low_PE_008 | metagenome-assembled genome bin R16
GGTATCTTCCGCGGCGATGCAGTCCGCCTCTTTCAGCGTCTCCAGCGCCCGGGGCGTCATGTCCGCCAGATTTCCGATGGGCGTAGCTACCAGATACAGTTTCCCCGGCACGCGAATCCCTCCTGTTTTGCCGCTTCCGGGCTCCCTTGTCCCACAAGAAGCGCCCTTTTCCCGGTCCATACATCACCCTGTCGCTTGAAGTCGCCCCGCCTCTTTAAAATGCGGATCGCAACGGGCTGTGTCTCTTGCGGCATACCGCCGCTGAACTTCCGCAACACTTTGCGTCATACCGACCCCGTATTGGGCTCCGCGGCCGGTGGCCTGGACGCCTGTTCCGTCAAACTTCCGTCAGGCCCATACATGATCAGAGGAGGCAAAACCTCCAGACCGTACTTGCCATTTTTTACCATCTCCAGCAAAAAGATCCAGGCCGGTTTATCCACTGCGGAATGAACCCACTGCAGCCGTTTGGGCTGCAAATGATACCTGTCAGCCAGTGTCATGGCCTCCATAAAGCGGTCCGGCAGCTGTACCAAAGCAAAACGGCCCCGGCTGCGCAGCGCATACGCCGCGGCCGCGAAAAAATCTTCCAGCACCGCTGTTTTTTCATGACAGGCCGCCGTACCCACGGTACGCTCTCTGCCGCTGTTGCGATAGGGGGGATTCGCCACTGTCAGGTCAAAACTTTCTGTCCGGCAAAATTTTTTGATCTCTTTGATATCCCATGTGAAAGCCTGCACCTGCGGCAAGCGGTTCGCCTCCGCGCTGCGGTTCATCAATTCCGTCATGCGGGGGTTAAGATCCAGGCCCGTCACCCCGGCGGCGCCTCTGGCCGCCAGGCACAAACTGACCGCGCCGGTGCCGCAGCCCAACTCCAGCACAGAAGCTTTGGCCGCAAGATGGGCAAAACGCGCTAAAAAGATAGAATCGGTGGTAAACGTAAATTCGTCAGGATCCTGATAAATCGTATAACCGCAGCCCGGTAAATAATCTTCCCGAATCGTACCCATAGGCTTTTTTATTCTTCCCCGGCTTGCGAGGCATCCACCAATTCATCCCACTCCAGCGTCACGATATTATCCCGGGAAAGCTGAACGGTAGCAGTACGCTTGGCTTTATTGACCGTCGTCACCTTGCCGTTTCCCAGAGGCGTAGCGACCACAGCGCCTACCCGCGGCATCTCCGCCTGTTCCCGGCGCCGATTTTTACCATTGCTTTTTTCTTTTTCATACAGATAGTCTTCAAATTTGAGACAGCACATCAAACGCCCGCAGCTGCCTGAAATTTTGGTAGGGTTCAGGGATAAATTCTGATTTTTGGCCATGCGGATGGAAACCGGTTCAAAATCGCCTAACCAGGAAGCGCAGCATAAGGGTCTCCCGCAACAGCCGATGCCCCCGATCATGCGCGCCTCATCCCGCACGCCGATCTGGCGCAGCTCGATCCGGGTGCGAAAAACGGAGGCCAAGTCTTTGACCAGCTCCCGGAAGTCGATGCGTCCGTCCGCCGTAAAATAGAAAATGATCTTGTTCACATCAAAAGTAAATTCTACGTCTACCAGGCTCATATCCAGACCGTGACGCTTGATGCGGCGCTGGCAAATGTTAAAGGCCTCTTTTTCCCGGATGCTGTTTTGCGCCACCGTCGCCTCATCCTCCGGTGTTGCCTTGCGGATAATGGGTTTCAGCGGGTTCCGGATTTGTTTTTCCGGCACTTCCCGGGTAGCGATGGACACCGTACCGAACTCCATGCCCCGGGCGGTTTCCACAATCACATGCTCCCCTACGGCTAACGCAATATCCAACGGATCGAAATAGTAAATCTTACAAGTCTTTTTAAAATGAATGCCGACAATTTTTGGCATCATATCCTCCCCTCACAATACCCGTTTATGGTAAACGTCACATCGTCCAATATGCTCTTGGTGTTGGCCCTGCGCAAAGCCGCTGCAGTGGCTTCCTGCGCGAATGCCGCGGCTCTGCGCAAGGCTGCCGGCTCCCACCGGTCCGCCATTGCCGCCAGGCGCGGCGCCATATCCCTGTTAAAAAGAGGTCCCTTTAGGCCGGTCCGGATAAAAAGCAGGTCCCGCAGCAAGACCAGCAGCATACTTAAAAAATACTGCAAACTCTCGTTACTATCTGTAGCCGGAATCACATCCGAAAAGTACTCTTCTCCCAGCAAATAAGTCATCGGCCCCGCTAAAGGCAGGGCTTCCAGAAAGGCCAGCGCCCGGTTTCGTAAGGTAACGACTCCGTCCCTTTTATAACGCAGGGCCTTCCCCGGCGAACCGTCCGCCAGCGCCGCCAGCAAGGCAGCCTCCTGGGCCGTACAGCCACGGGCTTCCAGCACCTGCCGCGCCTCCGCTTCTGTCAAAGGCGTAAACCGCACCCTGATCACCCGAGATAAGATCGTCGGCAAAAGCTGGCTGACAGATGTCGCGACCAGGACAAAAAACCAGTTCTCCGGCGGCTCCTCCAACAACTTTAAAAGAGCGTTGGCCGACTCCGCGTTCATCGTATCCGCTTCGTTTATGATACAGACCTTGTGCTCGGAAAGAACCGGACCAAAAGACGCCTGACGCAAGAGTTCCCGGACCTGATTTACAGAAATGATCTTCAGTTTCTTTTTTTCCTGAGCGTCATCCGTAGCCGGATCCAGATACAAATAATCCGGATGGGCCAGGTTGCCTGCCGCAAAATTCAGCAGGCGGCAGGATTCGCACAGCCGGCAGGGCCGCCGCTGCCCTGCCCCGGCCTGACATAAAAACGCCCTGGCAAATTCTTTTGCCAAAAGGCATTTGCCAATACCCTCCGGACCGTAAAACAACAGGGCATGAGGGCGTTCTTTCCGCCCCAGAAAGCGCTCCAGAAACTCTTTATTCTGTTGGTGTCCTGCAATCTGTTCAAACATATGCCACCTGCTAAGATGTTTATCTGTATGTCCCTCGTTTTGTAAATGCTGCCTAGAGGATGCTTACTGCCCCTGCTGCGGCGCCTGCCGCATGCAAATTCCCCACATTTTATAAGCGCTGAACCCACTTTTTTCAAGGCATCGCAAACTTTCGGTAACCGCGATATTAAAAGGCAGCCGCTCCCACGCCCGCCTGTTTCAGCAGGGCACGAATAGTGTTTTGCACCTGTTCCGGTGTCTGCAGGGCGTCGATGGTTTTGATCCGTTCCGACTCCTTGGCCGCCAAAAAGAGAAACCCTTCTCTGATTTTCTGCTGAAACGTAAGTCCCTCCTGTTCAAACCGATCGGTCACTCCCCTTTCCCTGCGGCGTTCCAGCAACAAAGCCGGATCCGCGTCTAAGAGCAGCGTAAGATGGGGAACCAGGTTCTCGGAAGCGAAAACATTCAGCGCTTTGATACGCTCCGGATCCTGACCCCGGACCAGTCCCTGGTAGACCAAAGTAGAATCCGCAAAACGGTCGCACAACACAACCTTCCCGGCAGCTAAAGCCGGCTTGATCACCTCTGCCACATGCTGGGCCCGGGCAGCCAAATATAATAAAAGTTCGGCCCGAGGCCGTAGAGGAAGCGCCGCATCCAAAACCAACTTGCGGATTTTTTCCGCAGCGGCCGTGCCGCCAGGTTCTCTGGTCACAACCACTGCATATCCCTGTTCCTGCAGCCAGGCTGCCGTCGTTTGGATCTGCGTTGATTTCCCGCTTCCGTCCACGCCCTCCAGCGAAATAAACCATCCCTGCTCCATACCCACACACCTCTGTTCCTCCGCAGCCTGTTCCCACAAGCCGCGCACTTTCTCACGCCAGGACCCGTACCGTCCGCAAGGTTGCGTCAGCCGCGCCGCTAATAGCCAGCCCCTGCTTTTTGCCTTGCTCAAACCGATCGATTAATTCCTTGGTAAAACGCTCTCCGGGCAAAATCAATGGAATGCCCGGCGGGTAAAATCCGATACCTTCCGCGCTGATTTTTCCTGCCGCCTGCCGCAAAGGAACGCTTTTCTTATTCCCATAAAACACCCTTCGGAGAGGCACAGCCGCCTGAACCGCAGAAAAAAAGCCCTCGTCTGTACCGGCCCAGCCCACTGTCATCGCCTGCGACGCCCGGGAAGCGAGAGCCTCCATCACCGGTAGCTGCCGGAACACATCGCAAATGCGTTTCACTACCCGGGGCCAGCGGAGGACATCCCAATCCGCATACGTCACAAGAAATAGCACATAGCGGGAATCCACCAGTTCCACAGCCAGTCCGGCCCGGCGCAGCAGGTCTCCCGCTTGCCTCCCGCTGATCCCTAAGCCCGTTACATTGACAGCGACCTTACCCGGATCCGCGGCCGTAACGCCGCCGCGTCCCACCACATTCTCCGGCTGCAGCACCTGTAATCCGGGAATTTTCACCAGCTCCTGCCGCAGCAGATGTGCCGCCCGCAGCACGGCCTCGGACATGGCGGCTCCCTGCTCCTCCAGCTGAGCCCGGGCCGCGTCCAACGAACCCAACAGCAAATAATTGGGGCTGGTGGTTGATAAGAGGCTCATCGCCTCCGCCGCCCTACGCACCCGTTCCCCGTCTCCCCGGACATGCAGCCAGGAACACTGGGTCATGGCGCCTAAAATTTTATGTACGCTCTGAGCCGCAAAATCCGCGCCACAGTCCAACGCAGAAGGCGGAAACGCCGGGTGAAACCCCAAGTGAGGTCCATGGGCTTCGTCCACTAAAAGCAGTGCCTTATGCCGGTGCGCCACTTCCGCGATCGCTTTACTATCGGCCGCCAGACCAAAATAATCCGGTGACGTGAGTAATACCGCCTTGATATCCGGATACTTCCGGAACGCCGCCGCCACCTGGTCTGCCGTTATCTGCCCCTGAAGACAAAGGTCAGGCAGCCCGGGCGGCTGCAAATAAACCGGAACCGCATCCGCCAAAAAAAGGCCGCCTATGACACTGCGATGAGCATTACGGGGCAGCAAAATTTTATCTCCCGGCGCAAGCGCCGCCAGCAACATGCCCTGCAGCGCACCGGTCGTCCCGTTGACCGCAAAAAAACAAGCATCGCTGCCATATAGACAGGCCGCCGCCTTTTGCGCTTCTTTTATACAGCCGACAGGCTGGTGTATATCATCCAGCTCACTCATAAGCGATACGTCCAATGCCAGGGCCTTTTCCCCCAGCAGCGTCCGCAGCGGTTCCTGCATACCCCGGCCTCCTTTATGCCCCGGAGTGTGCAACGGATAGACCGCCGATTCTAAATAACGCTGCATCGCTTCCACTAATGGCTGTTTCAAGATATCCTCCACATATTTCTTTCCAGTTTATCGTTTTATTTTAGCATATGGAAGCGGATTAATACAATATAGAGGAAGAAAGAAGCTGTGTCTTTTTCTTACAAACCGGTATGATAGCGCTGGCAGAAGCGTCTGCCTGTGCTTTACTACCAAGATAGCTGGGAAAGGTAACAGGAAATTTCTCATAGACGAAGGCGCACAACGATTTATACGCAGAGACTAGGAATCAGGAGATGACGAATTGCTGTGAATATGGTATGATAATATTGCAATAGTAACTACAGAAAACCAAAAGATAACAGATTTATCTTGTTTATGTTTAAGTAGGAGGTAGCGTCATGGCATGTTTTATTGTTCCCGCAGCGGAAGCAGTGGTAGTAACCGTAGCGACAAAAATTCTGGAGAAAAAAGAGAAAAAGGCCGAGAGGGAAGGAGCGCGCTTTGCCGCGGAACCCTTCTCCCGCAAACTGAAACGTCTGAACTATCTTCTATGGGGCGGTTCGGGCATGCTTGCGTTTGAACATTTATGGCATGGCGAAATCCAGCCGTTCTTTCCTTTTATAACCGCCATGGGAAATCCGGAAGATACGGCGGAAATGCTGCATGAAATGATGACCGTAGGGGTTGCCATGGCCGTTCTGGTGACAGCGGTATGGGGTATCATGACCTATGCTTCATGCAAGATAGAAGAACGAGCCCATGCTGAGGCGGTGCTGAAGGGCGGTGCTGAGACATGACCTTGCTGATCACGGTGTTTGCTGCGATTGTGGCGACGGTTGTCTGGTATTGCAGCGCAAAAGCCCGCCTGCTGAAAGCAAAAATGCTTTGCTATATGTATTGGGGCGCAGCCATGATGTGGTTTGTTGACGCCGTTTTTGAATATAAAGAAAAAGGGGCGGAATTCTTTACCCCGCCGGTGGAGGATATGATAAACGACCTGTATCTTGGGCTTTCGGCCGTTGCTTTAGCCTTGGTCGTATGGCTGGCCGTAGTTCTTTTCAAAGATCCTTTCCATGTGGTACAAGGTGCTGTAAGCCATAAAGTCTGACATACATACGGAAACGATGCCTGTAACAGGCATCGTTTCCGTGTTTTCATTGATAGGGCGGTATTCGGAACATACAGGTCCTCTTCCACTCCGTAGAACGGTATTCGAAATACGCAGAGTATCTTCCACTTCCGCAGATGAACATACACAGGGCAGAAAAAGCAACCCGCAAGGCGCTAAAAAGCAACTTGCGGGCGTTTGTTTTTGGTGGAGATGAAGAGGATCGAACTCTCGACCTTACGGATGCGAACCGTACGCTCTCCCAGCTGAGCTACATCCCCATAAATTGTATGCTATCATTTTACGCCAAATTCCCGTAAAATGCAAGCCCCTTTTAATCTATACAAAGAAGTAAACTTGGAGCCGCTATAGAAGCAACAACGAAAATTACCGTGCCGTCCGTAGGGAAACCTGACAGCCCCTGCAAAAGATGTTATAATAGATTTATATCAAGACACACTATGAAATCTTGCGATGTTACATGGCTTCAGCCACGTAGGCTAATCGCAGAAAAGACAGGTGATTTTTATGGCAACGTACAAATATTTTACACCTACCAAGATTATTTTCGGCAAAGATGCGGAAATGCAGGTGGGTAAACTGCTCAAAGAGCAGGGCGCAAAAAAAATTCTGCTGCATTACGGCAGCGGCAGCGTGCTCCGCAGCGGCTTGCTGGACAAGGTCAAAACCGTTCTGTCGGAAGAAGATGTCCCCTATGCGGAACTGGGCGGCGTTGTGCCCAACCCGCGTTTATCCCTGATCCGCAAAGGCATCGATTTGGTAAAGAAAGAACAAATTGATTTTATTTTAGCCGTAGGCGGCGGCAGTGTGGTAGATTCCGCCAAAGCCATCGGTTACGGCGCAGCCAACGATGGAGATGTGTGGGATTTCTATGAGCACACCCGGCAGCCGGCAGCCTGTCTTCCACTGGGTGTAATTTTGACATTGGCGGCTACGGGCAGCGATATGAGCGATTCCTCCGTCATCACCAATGAAGAGGGCTGGAAAAAGCGCGGTTGCAACAGCGACTTATGCAGGCCCCGGTTTGCCATTCTGAATCCGGAACTGACGCTGACGGTTTCTCCGTATCAAACAGCCTGCGGTTGCACAGATATTTTGATGCATACTCTGGAACGCTACTTTACCGCCGTTCCTACTCTTGATGTTACGGACCGCATCGCCGAGGGACTCATGCGCACCGTCATAGAAAATGCGAAACTCCTAGCGCAGGAGCCCGGAAATTATAAGGCCCGTGCCGAAATACTGTGGGCAAACAGCCTTTCTCACAACGGCCTGACCGGTTTTGGCAGCGATGGAGGAGACTGGGTCTGCCATCCTTTGGAACACGAAATGAGCGGCTTATGGGATGTGGCCCATGGCGCTGGTTTGGCGGCCATTTGGGGCAGCTGGGCCCGTTATACCTACAAACAAAATCTGCCCCGTTTCCGCAAATTAGCGCTCCATGTACTGGGCATCAGCGAAAAAGGCACCGATGAAGAAATAGCACTGCGAGGCATTGAGGCCATGGAATCCTTTTTCCATGCGCTCCGTATGCCGGTTTCTTTCCGTGATTTGGGAATAGAGGCCAGCGAGGAAGACCTGGACACGTTAGCCCGCAAATATGCCGCTGCCGTCGGAGGCCAACGAGGCTCCGCCGTGAAAATCGGTGAAAAAGAAGCCAGGGAAATTTACGCTATGGCAAAAACGCGCTAAAAGAAAACAGACCGCAAAGGCCAACTGAGGTTTTAAGAACTGCTCCTTTCGTCATTGACAGTGACGCATGGCACTGTCGTGCACCAAGGAGCAGTTCCTTTGTTTTGCGGTCCGTTTTTTATTTTGCTTTATACCTGATGTATTGCCCGATCCCCCGCCTTTTGCGGGCGGCCTGTCGCCTTATTCCGCTCAGACCGATTATTTTGCCATCATCCGGGCGATCTGACGGGCCAGTGCCGCCGGATCTTCCGGTATCATGCCGTCCAGCAGCAGCGCCTGATCAAACAGCAAATTGCAAAAATCTTTAAAACCTTCGCTGTCTTTCCCCTCTTGGTAGGCTGCCTGCAGCTTCGCAAAAAGGATATGTTTGGGATTCAGCTCCAGAATACGCTGGGCTTTGAACATGGGTGCGTTGGCCATAGCAAAGGCCTGTTCCATAGCGAAACTGGGCCCCGCTTCCCCGGCAACCAGACAGACGGCGCTGTCTTTCAGCCGGCTGGTCAGTTTTACTTCGTGTACCTTTTCTCCCAACACTGCTTTCACATCTTTCAGCAGTGCTTCATGGTCTTTCGCCAAATTTTCCGTCTCTTTTTTGCCGGTTTCACTCTCCACATCGCCTAAATCCAGATCGCCCCTGCTTAAAGAGCGGAACGGCTTTTTATCGTATTCCTGCAACGCTTCCAGGCAGAACTCGTCCACCGGATCCACCAGGAAGAGAATTTCAAAACCCTTGTCCCTCACAGCCTCCATCTGAGGTAAGTGTTCAATAGCCTCTTTATCTTTGCCCGTCGCAAAATAAATGGCCTTCTGATTTTCCGGCATCCGTTCCGTATATTCCTTCAGTGTCGAGAGTTTTCCTTCTTTGCTGGTCATAAACAGCAAGAGTTCCGCCAACTGTTCTTTTTTATTTTCCGGATCATACAGGCTGTTATACACGCCGGCTTTTAAGGAGCGGCCATATTCCTGCCAGAAAGTTTCATATTTTTCCCGATCCTTGGCCAGCATATCCCCTAATTGCTTCAGCACATTCTTTTCCAGATTTTTTCCGATTACCTTGATCGTTCGGTTTTGCTGCAACAATTCCCGGGAAATATTCAGAGAAAGATCGGGGGAATCTACCAAACCTTTGACAAAACGCAAGTAGTCCGGCAGCAGATCTTTACACTTATCCATAATGAAAACGGAACGGGAGAACAGTTGCAGACCCGGTTCATATTCCTGAAAGTACAGATTGGCCGGCGCCTTGCCCGGAACATACAGCAAAGCGGTATATTCTACCGTGCCTTCCGCCCGGGTATGATAGGTCAGCAGAGGATCTTCCCAGGCATGGAACTGATGCTTGAAAAATTCGTTATACTCTTCCGGTGTAATAGCGCTTTTATTGCGTTTCCATAACGGGGTCTGTGAGTTCAGGGTTTTATCTTCCGTCGTTTTTACCGTTGGCAATGTATCATCGATATCGCCTTTTTCGTTGCGTCCCGGTTCTTCCGTCGTTTCTTCCATTTTAATGGGATAACGGATATAATCCGAATATTTTTTCACCAGACTTTCTAAGGTCCAGTAGGATGTCATATCATGTTCCGCGCCCTCTCCGGCAAAGGACTCACTGAGTTGAAGGGTGATGGAAGTGCCGTGTTTTTCTACTGCGCAGGGCTCGATGGTATAAGTCCCGTCCGCTGCCGATTCCCATTTCCAGCCTTCCTTCTCACCGGCTTTGCGGGTCACCAACGTGACCTTGTCCGACACCATGAAAGACGAATAAAAACCTACGCCGAATTGACCGATCAGCTCTTTATCCGTAGTATCGGCCTCCATGCCGCCCTTATCCCCTCCATCGCTCCCGGTCGTTTCTTTAGCCGCCTTCGCCAGTTTATTGGCTTCTGTCAGTCTGGCTAAAAATTCTTTGGTACCGGACTGGGCAATCGTACCGATATTGCGGATAATTTCCTCTTTATTCATGCCGATGCCCGTATCCGTAACGGTAAGGGTCTGCTGTTTCGCATCCGGCGTCAAGCGAATCTCAAATTTTTCTTCTCCCTCCAGTAATTCCGCATTGGTCAGGGAAGCAAAGCGCAATTTGTCAATGGCATCGCTGGCGTTAGAAATTAATTCCCGTAAAAAAATCTCATGATTGGTATAGATGGAATGGATCATCAGGTTTAATAACTGTTGCGTTTCCGCTTGAAATTGAAATTTTTCTTTTTCCACGATCGTAACCGCTCCTTTATTTTTTTATCTGTGGCAATATGAGAAAAGAGGGCCACACATCATGGCGCCTCTTTCTGTTTCCTTATGGACCTTCAGCCAAAAGGCCTTCGCCGCTTTTCTATCATAGCATGATTTTCCCCAAAAGTCAAAAAGTCAATAAACAAATCCCCTCCTCGCCAAACCGGTAAGAAGGGGATGCTACTTCCAGTTACAATAAACACAACCTTATTGGTTTCGTTTTTATGCGTATATTTTATCTGCGCCGATTATGCAAGCGCCTGCTTACAGATCATAGAGGAAGGTAAAATTCTTTTGCACATCCGGATGGAGACTGCCCCCCACCATGCACATCTCATGCGACATTTTCTCCAGCATGGGCCGCATTTCCGCAGCAATAGCCCCGGGCAGATGGAACGTCACGTTGATACTATGAATTCGGATGATTTCCGGCTCCGGCTCCTGGCTTACCTCTGCGTACGCCCCTGCAAAAGGCTGCTGCATTTTGGCGGCGCCCAGAGCCATGCTGGTCATGGCACAGGCGGCCAGAGAAGCGGACATCATGGCCACCGGCGAAAACTTTTCTTCCAGGCCGCCATACATTTTAGGTCCATCCGTAAGCAACACCTGCTGCCCTTGCGTATCCGTAATTTCAATTCTGAGATTTCCTTTTGCTTTTACAACAGACATTTTGTAACCTCCTTTTGTCTCGGTATAACTGTCCTTGCGTTTAGCCTTTTCCCTGACACCGTCTGCCCGATGAAACAGGAGCCGTTGCTCTCGGTTTAACAGCTTTCATGACGCGCTGCCGGTCACTTTTTTTCCGATACGGGGATCACGTCACAGCCCATATACTTGCGTAATGCTTCCGGCACCACCACGCTGCCGTCAGCCTGCTGGTAGTTTTCCAAAATCGCCGCGACGGTACGCCCTACCGCCAGACCCGAACCGTTCAGGGTATGGACGAATTCCGGTTTGGATTTGGCATCCCGGCGGAAACGGATATTGGCGCGGCGGGCCTGGAAATCCAAGAAATTGGAACAGGAAGAAATTTCCCGGTAGCAATTGGCCTGGGGCAGCCAAACTTCCAAGTCATAAGTAGTAGCGCTGGAAAAACCGATATCGCCTGTGCAAAGCCGCACCACACGATGAGGCAGCCCCAAAAGCTGCAGCGCTTCTTCCGCGTCATGGGTCAGACGGTCCAGTTCGTCCCAGCTTTGTTCCGGGCGGGTAAATTTCACCAATTCCACTTTATTAAACTGATGCTGGCGAATCAGGCCCCTGGTATCTTTGCCTGCGCTCCCCGCTTCGGCGCGGAAACAGGCGCTGTAGGCACAATAACGCAGAGGCAGCTCTTCGCCGTTTAAAATTTCGTCCCGATGCAGATTAGTGATGGGAACCTCCGCCGTAGGAATCAGATACATATCCATCCCTTCCAGCTTAAACATGTCCTCTTTAAATTTCGGCAACTGGCCGGTTCCCAGCATACTGTCCTGATTCACAATAAAGGGAGGGAAAAATTCGGTATAACCGTGGGACTCCGTATGCAGATCCAGATAAAAATTGATGACGCTGCGTTCTAGACGGGAGCCCAGCCCTTTGTAGACCGTAAAACGGGCGCCGGAGATTTTATGCCCTCGTTCAAAATCCAAAATATCCAGTTTCTCTCCGATGTCCCAATGGGACAGAGGAGTAAAGTCAAATTTTCTGGGTTCGCCCCATCTCCGAACTTCCGGATTATCCGCATCACTTTTTCCTAAAGGAACATCCTCTGCCGGAATATTGGGGATGGTCAGTAAAATTTCCCGCAGGCGCTCGCCGATCACCCGCAGGCGAGTATCATCTTCAGCGATCTTATCTCCGATCACCCGTACTTCGGCCATTTTTTCTTCCGTGTTTTCTCCGGCTTTTTTCAACCGGCCGATTTCTTTGGAAGCAGTGTTGCGCTCATTTTTCAGCACTTCTACCTGCTGTGTCAATTCGCGGCGTTCTTTTTCCAATTCCAGAAATTCATCCAGATTCAGTTCCCCATTGCGTTTATGAACCGCCTCAATGACTTTTTCCGGATTTTCCCGTACAAATTTCATGTCTAACATGCTATGCGTCCCCTGCCTTTTCTGACTGATAATTTATAACATAATGCTATGAGTTATTATGTGCACAGGCAAATGCAGTTTGCCACCGTATTTATTTATTTATTGTATCTCACATGACAAATCTCCGTCAAGTCAAAACGGACAGCAAAAAACCCCGTCGCCTGATAACGACGGGGTCGAAGTGGACCGATCAATCAGCCGTGAACGGCAGTAACGCAACGTTACGTGCGCGTTTGATAGCAATGGTCAGTGCGCGCTGATGTTTCGCGCAGCAACCGGAAATGCGGCGGGGTAAAATTTTACCGCGCTCGGTAACAAATTTATGCAGCTTGGCAGTGTCCTTATAATCAATAATTTCTGATTTATCGGCGCAGAAGCTGCAAACTTTTCTTCTGGGTCTTCTGCCTCTTTGTACTTTCATTCGCTTAATCCTCCCTGTTGTTTAGAACGGAACTTCTTCATCAAAGGGAACATCGTTACCCAGTCCGCTCATGGTGGAACTTCCGGCAGAAGCGTCTGTATGGGCGCCGCCCGCGGCTTCGGCATTAGCCGGATAAGCGGTCCGGTTGGCGCTGTCAGATTTGCGTTCAATAAATTCTACATTCGATGCAATGACTTCCGTCACCCAATGGCGCTGGCCGTCTTTGCCGTCAAAAGTACGAACCTGAATACGTCCTTCTACCAATAAACGATTCCCTTTGGCTAAACTGTTTCCGCATAATTCCGCAGCTTTTCCCCATACGACCACAGGAATAAAGTCTGCTTCACGCTGGCCTTGTGCATTCATAAAAGGTCTGTCAACCGCAAGAGTGAAAGAGCAAACCACCTTCTGAGAAGGGGTATACCGCACTTCCGGATCCCTTGTCAGCCGACCCAACAAAATAACTCTGTTCATAAGTTACCCTCCTGGATTAGTCTTCCTTTTTGATAATCATATGGCGCAGCACTTCATCGGTAATCTTCATTACACGGTCAAGTTCTTTTACAGCAGCAGGTTCAGCCTTGAAATTAACAAGTACATAGTACCCTTCGGGCAAATCCTGGATCAAATAAGCCAGTTTCCTTTTGCCCCAACGATCCGTCTTTTCTACAGTAGCACCATTATCGGCCAGCAGTTTGTCGAATTTGGCAACCACTGCGTCGATTGCTTCATCCTCGGCCACCTTAATGATGTACATGACTTCGTATGCTCTCACGAAATCACCTCCTCCTCTGGACTTTCGGTTCTCCCGTCAGGAGAACAGAAGAAGTAAAAT
>R16__coassemble_1412_pt1 | contig 13198 bp, 7 predicted proteins | sample R16__metabat2_low_PE_008 | metagenome-assembled genome bin R16
ATCCGGAACAAGGTGGAAGCGGAGGTGGCCCGCGCCGAGGCCCGTGGGCAGGAAGTCAGCGCCACGGTATATGAAAACGCCATGGTTGCCGCTGGTGAGGGTATGGCTGCTGTCAATTCTTCGCTGGATGAGCAGTACGACAAGGAATACGCCCTGATCCGGCTGATCGGGGACGCCACCTCCCGCCAGCAGGCCATGGATGCCTTGAACGCCCGATACAACAATGACCGCCGGGCTGCTGCCATGGAATACGCGGAGCTCATGGCCGATGTGGTGATGTCCGTCTGGCAGCAGGACGATATCCAGACCGCGAAAACCCAGGTCGGCGACCTGATGCAGCTGCTCCGGCAGTACAGCGCGGCAAGCACGGATGCTGAGAAGAAATCCTTCCTGCCGCAGCTGAACCAGCTTACTTCTTCCATGGATGAAGGCGCTCTGACGGAATACGTCGGCCTGCTTACCCAGATTCAGTCCCTGCTGGACGGCGGCATGACGGAATCCGAGGTACAGGCCATGTTCCCGGATATCGACTTCTCCACCGCGCTGGAGCAGCTGGCCGCGATCCAGACCTACCTGAACGACAACAAATGGGACACCAACCTGACCAGCCTGAACGAGATGTTCGGGGAGGCTGTCGGTGAGGAAGTCCTGAAGATCGCTACTGATCTGGATATGACCGGGGCCATGGAGCGCTGGCAGGAATGGGCCAGCAATCCGGGTGCTATCACGACAGACGCCATCATTCAGGGATACACGGAAGCGGAGAACGCCACCAAGCAGCAGCCTTTGGTGGACGCCTTTGTGGCGAAGTACACCGAGCAGCCGGGAGGCGCGGACAAGAGCCAGCTGACTCCTGCCGGGCTGGTGGCCTATGTGCAGACCTATGCGGAAGCCACCACAGGCGCGGATGTGTCCGGGCTGAACCCCACCAACGTCACGGCCATGGTCAGCGCCTACAAGGAGCTCGCTGCCGGGACGGACGTCACCCGGCTGAAGCCCAGCGACATCACCGCCTATGTGTTCAAGTACCTGGAAGAAAACAAGATCGACACCACGGGCCTGACCCCGGAGGGCGTGACGGCTTTCGTCATGGCCTATGAGGAGATCACAGGCGGCGCTTCCACTGCCGCGTTGAAGCCTTCGGATGTGGTGGGCCTGATCACCCGGTACGCAGAAGCCGAAAACGTAGATGTGTCCGCGCTGTCCTCCGCGCAGGTGGAAGGCATCGTCACCAGGTTTGCCGAGGCAACCGGGTGCGACAAGTCCGCCCTGCTGCAGGAGTTCACTGCTTACATCACGGAATACAAGGAAGCCGCTGGCGTGAAGAAGCCTACACTGAACCTGCAGGTCGGCCTGTCCGGTTATGACCTGCTGGCCTACCGCCGCTGGCTGAAGAACAACAAGGTCGAAGTGGAAGGCATTGTCCGCCTGTCGGAAGCCTATGAAGATCCGTCCTCCGTCCTTGGTGAATCCGCGGTGAAATACTGGAAGGACGGTCAGGAGATTCCGGTTACCGCAGTCACCAGCGACATGCTGAAACCTGACGATGTGGCCATCCTCGACAAGGACGGAACCATGCACATCCTGATCACCACCGAAGTGACGGGTGCTCCGGAAGCTATCGCGGAGATGAGGGAACAGGTGGCCGAGGTGGATCAGCTGGGCATGACCGCGCTGGGCACCGCCCTGACGGGCATTATGCCGACCTCCCTCATGGGCTATATCGATGCTGCTGAAAAGCGTATCGAGCGGGCCAAAGGTGACATGGACAAGTGGTACAGCTTCATCTATGGCGGCAATGAAGGCATCCTGCGGACACTGGATCAGTCCATGGTGAGCGACTTCGATGCCGAGAATGTGGCCCAGCTTGCTACCTATGTGGCCGAGGTTGTCAAGGCCATCCAGAACGGCGAGGCTGTCAGTCAGGAAGACATGGACAACCTGCAGAAGATTCTGCAGTTCGTACAGGATCTGGACGCTGTGGGTGTCGGCGAAAACGTGACCGCTGGCATCGCGGAAGGCATGACGGAAGCAGGCTGGGACACAGATGCTGAGACCCTGGCCACCAATCTGGAAACGGCGATTAATAGCGCCTTTATCATCAACAGCCCGTCCGAGCGCATGAAGCCCGCTGGCGAATACGTAGCTGCAGGCATTGGTTCAGGCATGGGGGAATATGACTTCTCCACGGATGCTGCCGCGCTGGCTGGCAATCTGGAGAGCGCCATCTCCGCTGCCCTGACGGCTGAATCCCTCACGACTTCCGGCAATACGGCCATGGCCGGGCTGGCAGGCGCTCTGTCCTCCTATGACATGAACGGTACGGGCAGCAGCATTTCCAGCAATGTGAAATCCGCGCTGTCCAGCAGTCTGACGGCTGTGAGCCTGAAATCCATCGGCACCAACGCCATGGCTGGACTGAAAGCGGGTATCAACGCGGGCCGCTCCGGTGTGGTCAGCGCCATGCAGTCCGCCGCCCGCGCTGCCGTGAACGCCGCCAAGAAGGAACTGAAGATCGCGTCTCCATCACGGGTATTCCGGGATGAGGTCGGCTCCATGACCATGAAGGGCTTTGGAGAAGGCGTCCTGAAGGAAAGCCGGGTACAAGCCCGCATTGTGAAGAACGCTGCCCGCTACCTGACCGGGGAAGCGAAAGAAGGCGCGGTGGCTTTCGGCTCCACGGATAACCGGAAGACCTACAACAGCACATCTTCCGTCAACCTGTCGGGGAATAACTTCTACATCCGGGATGAGCAGGATATCCGCTCCCTGGCCGTGGAGATTGCCACCCTGACCCGCCGCCAGCAGCGCGGAAAGGGCCTGCGCATGGCGTAGGTTTAACTTGACTTTCAGGGGAAGCAGAGTGAGTAATACGCTACCCCAAACCGGAAGGATGCAGACGCCATGGGATTCATGACGCAGATCAGGCCGGAAGTGCTGAAAAAGCTCCGGGAGGATTACCCGCCCGGATGCCATGTGAAACTGGTGGAGATGTTCGAGGAACCGCGAAAGGACATGGTTCCCGGTCTGACCGGAGAAGTGCTGTTCGTGGATGATGCAGGCGGCATACATGTGGCCTGGGCCAGCGGCTCGACGCTGGCTGCGATCCACGGCATCGACGTCATCCGCAGAATCGACTGATCACTATCAACTGTCATGGGCCACCCGTCAAAAGGTGGCCTTTTGACGTCTTTGGAGGGGAACCATGCAGGACTTTTTTCTCTGGAACGGCACCGACTGCCGCCAGTACGGTATCCACGTAACAGAACAGCCGCCCATCACCATTCCCTTGGAGCGCAGCACCCAGATCAATGTGCCCGGCAGACCGGGAAGCCTGACGCAGCTGGAAGGCGACGATGTGTACGACGATCTGCTGCTGACTGCCACATGCTTCATTTCTGATCCGGCGCAGATCCCGGCTATCGCCGCATGGCTGAAAGGCAGCGGCACCGTCACCTTTGCCAACCGAACGGGCGGATACTACAAGGCCCGGATCGCCAACCAGATCCCCTTTGAAAAGGTGCTGCGCGGCAACCCGCACTGCGCTTTCTCTGTGAACTTCCGCTGTTACCCGTTCTGGTATCGGGAGGACGAGGCGACCATTACCGTCAGCACATCCGGAACAATCGTCACCAATCCCGGCAGCGTCTATGCCGAGCCTGTTCTCACGGTGTATGGTTCCGGGGACATCACGCTCATGGTGGGCACGACCATAGTGGAACTGGAAGGCATCACCAGCAGCATTGTGCTGGACTGCGCTCTGAAGGAAGCCTATCTGGGCAACACTCTGATGAACGACCACATGGCCGGGGACTTTCCGAAATTGAAGCCGGGAGCGAATGCCATCAGCTGGTCTGGGACGGTGACAAGGGTGGTTATCCAGCAGAATTGGCGATATCTGTAATGAACCGAGGTGATTCACATGATCTGTGTTTATCCCGCCGACTGCATGGACTTTTCGACCAATGGCAACGGCACTCTTTCCCCGCTGTCGGCGAACGTAACGGAAACGCTGAACGGCGAATATGAACTGACGCTGGTGCATCCCATCGATGAAGCCGGGAAATGGCAGCGGTTGGTGGAGGGCTGTATCCTCCGCGCTCCGGTGCCCGCCGCCATGACGCCCCGCGTGAACTTTTCTGCACCGGGCGATGACAGCGGGACAGAAATCTGGAAGATCAATACCGATTTTTCCGGAGCGCAGACCCGGAAAGGCACCCTGCGGCTCCGTTCCGGACCGGGCACCAACTATAAGACGCTGGCCAGTTATAAGAACGGCTCCTTCGTGCAGGTCATCGCCAAGCCCAACAGCAGCTGGTATGAGGTGACAGCACCGGACGGGAAGCACGGGTATATGTCCACCACCTATCTGGTATTCGACCACAGGGAGAGCTCCGCGTCTCAGGCTGTTTCCTCTGCGGTCGAGGAACGCCAGCTGCGGGATCAGCCTTTCCGTATTTACCGTGTCGTACCGGAACTGGATAAGATCACGGTATATGCCCGGCATATTTTCTATGACCTGCTCGACAACATGATTAAGGAATACAAGCCCTCATCCGCTGCGGTGGGGGCTTCTGTCGTGCAGACGGTCTCTTCCTCCTGCCTTTCGGAACATGACTTCACCTTCTATTCCGACCTGGACAGCCGGGCCGAGGATGTGGAGTTCGTCAACGTCAATCCTGTGGATGCCCTGCTGGGCGAGGGCGGTGTGGTCGAGAAATACGCTGGCGAACTGACCCGCGACTGGTGGGATGTGTTCATCGTGAAGCGCGTCGGGCAGGACAGCAACGTACAGATCCGGCAGGCCAAGAATCTGCTGGGCGTTTCGTATGACGTTGACCTGACGGATGTGGTCACCCGCATCATGCCCACGGGCGAGGATGCTGACGGCAACGTGCTGTACCTCCCGGAACTGTTCATCGATAGTCCGCTCATCGGCAGCTATACGCACCCGAAATGGATTCACCTTTTGGTATCCGACGCCAAGGAAAAGACCGACGGAGACGACAAGAAAACCAAGGAAGAGTGCTACGCCGCCATGCGTCAGGCTGTGCAAACACAGTATGACGCCGGATGCGATGTGCCTACTGTCACCCTGAACGTAAACTTCATCAACTGCGCGGAGACAGAGGAGTACAAGGAATACGGTTTCCTGCAGAACATCTATCTGGGCGATGCCGTCCGGGTCATCGCTCCCCGCATCGGAGTACAGGTGTCCATGCGGATGACCCAGTACACCTACAGCTGCTTGACGAAGAAGTACACCAGCATGACGCTGGGCACCGTAGCCGATACGGTGGAAGGCAATACAATCTCCGCCCGGCAGCTTCCCAGTGGAATCATCACCGGAAGCAAGCTGGCCATCAACTCCGTAGGTTCCGGCGCTCTCCGGGACGGAGCGGTAGGCTCCGTACAGATCCAGATGGCGGCAATCGAAACCGCGCACATTCAGGACGCAGCGATTGCTTCCGCGAAGATCGCAGACGCTGCCATCGGCACAGCCAAGATTCAGGACGCCGCCATTATCCGGGCCAAAATCGCTGAAGGCGCGATTGGTAACGCCCAGATCGACGACGCCACCATCACCCGCGCCAAGATTGGCGACGCGGCTATCGGCACTGCTCAGATTGAGGACGGTGTCATTACCTCCGCAAAAATCGGTACCGGAGAAATCCAGACCGTGAACATCCATGACGGAGCCATCACCAACGCCAAGATCACAAACGGCGCGATCCGGAATGTCCACATTCAGGATGGCGAAATCGGCACCGCCAAGATTGCTGACGCCGCCATCACCAATGCCAAGATCGCCGGAGCGGCCATCGGCACGGCAAACATTCAGGATGGTGCCATTGTGCGGGCCAAAATTCTCGACGGCGAAATCGTCACCGCAAAGATCGCCGACCTGGCTGTGACCGGGGCCAAGATTGCTGACCTTGCCGTTACGACCGCGAAAATCGCGCAGGCGGCGATCACAAACGCGCAGATTGCCAACGCGGCGGTGGACACGGCTCAGATTGCTCTGGGCGCGATTACTGCCGCCCTGATTGCTCAAGGCGCAGTCGGTACAGCCCAGATCGCGGATGCCAGCATTACGGACGCGAAAATCGTGGAACTGACCGCCAATAAAATCACGGCGGGCACACTGTCCGTGGAGCGCTTGATTATCCGGGGATCGGAGCAGAGCCTGATCTATGCCATCAACAACATGGACCAGCTGGTTTCAGCGGAGGTCGATACCATCGATGGGTATGTATTGACGGAGAGAACAATCACAGCGGACAAGATTGTCGTTCATTCTATTACCGCAAATGAACTGGCCGCGCACACGATCACGGCGAATGAAATCCTCGCCGGGACGATCACAGGAAACGAGATCGCCGCAGCCACCATTGAGGGCAGCAATATTAAAGCTGGGACGCTGACCACATCCCATGTGACGGCGAATTTCGGCCAGACCCTCGACCTGTCGTCCAACCAGTCCGTTATCATCTCTGTGCAGCGAGCGCTCAGCGATATGGAGGTTGGCGGCAGAAACTATGCGCTGCAGTCAGGATCTGAACAGACCGGAACCGCTGATGTCGTCGCCCGGTACGCATTGGCAGAAGCCATGGTGGCCGGGGATCAGTACGCCGTTTCACTCTCAATCTCCTCGGATGATCTGAGCAGCATCACGATTCGAACTTCTGGCGGGGATCAGACACTGGCCACAATTGCTTTGGACGATGTGACCGTGCAGACGGTGCATGCCACCTTCACCGCAACATACGCTTCCGGAAAAACGCCGGAAGACAATCCGGACTATGGCGATATTCTGGTCTATCGTGATCCCGTTGCCGATTCAGATCCCGGCACGACCACCGTCCATTGGATCAAGCTGGAGCGCGGAAATCTGGCCACCGACTATACCACCGCTCCGGAAGACAGTGAGGAAGCGATGGAAACCAAGCTGGCGTCCGTCCGCGCTCAGATCAGCACAGAAGCCGACAGTATCCGGCAGGAGGTACAGGCTACCTACGCGCTGGCCAGCGATATGACGCAGGTCAGATCGCAGGTGGGCACACTTTCGGAGCAGTCGGAAAGCAATTTCACATGGGCCGTGACGCGCATTAACCAGATGCAGCAGGACATGGAAACCGCGCAGGAAGCCACTGAAGAACAGCTGGCTGTCTTCCGCACCTACATGTCCTTCGACGAGCAGGGCCTTGTCATCGGCAAAACCGGAAACCCCTTTACCTTCCGGGTCGTGAATGACCGTCTGGCTTTCTTCATGAACGACACCGAGGTGGCGTATCTATCCAACAACAAGCTGTATGTCACGCAGGCTGAGATTCTCAGCAAGTTGATTATCGGTCATTTTGCCTTTGAGCCACAGACCAACGGCAATCTCTCCCTGATCTACAACGGCTGACGCCGGGAAAGGAGCAATCATGGCGACAACAGTATCCTATGCCGCGACCATGTGCACAAGGAAGACCACTTCTTCCTCCAACGCCAAGAGCAGCGCGGCCTGTCAGGAATTTTACGATTCCAGCTACAACTATGTCGGTATCATCTGTTTCTCCGGCATGAATCTGGCCAACAAAGTGATTACCAACATCTGGCTGGACATCGACGCGGCATCCGCCGGTTATGGCGCTGGCAGCACGAAAACCGTATACATGCGGAAAGCAAATTACCAGAACAGCATCCAGTCCGGAATCACTGGTTCCGGATACGCGGGAGACGCGCTGGGCACTTTCGACGGTTCCTTCTATGGCAACTACACCAGTTATTACCTGACGGGCACGCTATTCTCCAACATGGCGGCATACATCGCCGCCGGGAACAACACCTTCACCATCTACAACCCGTATCCGTCCGCATCCAGCCATGGGTATTCCTACAACTATCTGCAGTGGTCGAGCGTCATGATCACCATCACCTATGAAGAAGCGGTCAGCCAGCCGACGGTTTCATCTTCCTCCGTCAATATGGGAAGTGCAGTCACAATCTTTACCAACCGTCAGAGTGCCAGCACAACGCATACCCTGACGTATACCTTCGGCAGTGCAATGGGCACGATTGCCAGCAATGTTGGCGCGTCTGCCTCCTGGACACCGCCGCTGTCGCTGGCCAGCCAGATCCCGAACGCCACCAGCGGCATCTGCACCATCACCTGCAACAGTTTTGTCAACGGGACGCTGATGGGCACGCGAACGTGTACGCTGACGCTGAATGTGCCATCGTCCGTTGTGCCCAGCATATCCTCCGTAACCATTGAGGACACCAACACGACGGTTGTGGAAAGAATACAGGCGTATGTCAAATCCCTGAGCACCCTGTCCGTGGCCATTACGGCTGCGGGTATCTATGGAAGTGCCATTTCTTCCTACCGCACCTACTTGGACGGAGTGACATACACAGCCGCGTCCTTCACAGCATCGAAGAGGCTGTCCGCCGCAGGAAGCATGACGATTACCGTCACGGTTACGGACAGCCGGGGCCGGACGGCGACGTACACAACAGCTATCACAGTGATGGATTACGCCGTGCCTTCCATCCGGCAATTCTCCGCAGAGCGCTGCAATTCGGACGGGTCGGCAGCGCAGCTGGACGGCACGAAGGTACGATACAGCTTTCAGGGAAGCGTCACTGCATTGAACAACAAGAACGGCCTGTCCTGTATGGTGTACTACAAACTGAAAAGTGCGTCGGCATGGACAAGTGCGGAGCAGATGGCCGCCTCCAGCTACAGCCTGAGCGCACTGAACAAGTTGCTGGCCCAGACATACGACGCATTGAACAGCTACGACCTGAAGGTACGCCTAACGGACTTTTTCTACTATGTAGAGCAGTCCGTAAGCATCGGCACTAAGGGCGTGATCCTGGACTTCCTCGCGGATGGCACCGGGGTCGGCATTGGGAAGGTGGCCGAGACCTCTGGGTATATCGAGTGCGGCTGGCCGCTGAAACTGGCGTCTCCGCTTGGCGTCGCATATGGTGGCACTGGAGCGACAACCGCAGCAAACGCGCTGGCAACGCTGGGTGGTGTGAAGAAAACCGGGGACATGATGACGGGAAACTTGACCATCTCCGGGAATCTGTATCCCTCCGTGTACCTGACGCCAACCTACAACAACACCACCAACCGGACGGTGTTTGAGGGCAGCTACGCCGGGGCATCCTCCTTCGCCGCATGGGAGGACGCCACAGGCAACAACCGCCGCATGCTTGAGGTCAGGACAAAAGCCTACCAGAACACCCTTGACTGGGCTGTGCTTCTTCGGGTCTGCGATGCGGGAACATGGTCGAACTATCGGGTTTTCCATTCCGGCATGCCGTCTCCTGTGCCTGTCGCCAACGGCGGCACAGGTGCGACGAATGCAGCTGCTGCGAGATCGAATCTGGGTACTAACAATGCGGGCAACCTGAACACGGGCACACTTCCGGCAGCAAGACTGCCGTTCAAGTACGCCTACGGCTCCGGCAATGTGTCAGGCAGCAGCGCCTTGCCCATTGACTACTCATCCGCAGGCTTTACATCTATTCCCAAGGTGGTGGCCAGTTACTCCACCACCGGAAGCAACTGGTCTGGCGACAACGGCGCTCTGAAGATTTACAGCAAGACGACAACTGGTGCGATCATCATTGTCGGCGGCAGCTTCAATACCAGCCGTGCAATCGACTGGATCGCGATTGGAACCTGAGCCATGAAACAGCATCACTCACGGGATCGCCCGCTCTCAGATGGGAGCGGGTTTTTCTATATTACGAACAGAAACGGAGGCATTCTCATGCGTGACTTTTCCATCGACATGATCTGGACAAAGATCCAGATCGCGGTATCGGCCATCGGCGGATGGCTGGGCTACTTCCTCGGCGGCATGGACGGCATGCTGATCGCGCTCATTGTGCTGATGTCCCTCGATTACATCAGCGGGGTCATGTGCGCCATCGTCGACAAGAAGCTGTCCTCGGCTATCGGCTTCAGGGGCATCTGCAAAAAGTCGTTTATCCTGATGCTGGTGGGCGTGGCACACATCATCGACATGCACGTGGTCGGCACGGGCAGCGCCCTGCGCGGTGTTGTGATCTGCTTTTACATGAGCAACGAGGGCCTGAGCCTGCTGGAGAACGCGGCCCACGTCGGCCTGCCCATTCCGGATAAGCTCAAGGATATCCTTGCCCAGCTTCATGACCGCGACAAGAAAGAAACTGATACGACCAACACGGACGGCGGCGAATAACCGCCGCTCTTTCCTTTTTGGAGGTGAGCATCATGTCTGAAAGAATCAATATGCCTTTCACCAACGAGCACTTTGCCGACTGGTGCCAGAAGATGGTGGGCCAGCCGTACTGGTACGGCACCTGCGTCTACAAGGCCACCAACAGCCTGCTGTCTCGCAAAAGTAACCAGTACCCGTCCCATTATGGTTCCAGCCGACTGGCCCGGTACAAGAAAGACGTTGCCAACAAGGCGGTGGTCTCCGACTGCATCGGCGGCTGCAAGGGCTATGCGTGGACAGGCGGCGGTCAGGGTGTGCTGAAAGCCATCGGGACGGACAAGTCCATTTCTAGCAACTACGGTTCCCACGGATGCCCGGACAAAGGCGCGAACAGCATGTTCAGCTGGGCCAAGTCCAAAGGCGCTGACTGGGGCACGATTGATACCCTGCCGGAAATCCCCGGACTGGCGCTGTACAAGGACGGCCATGCGGGGTACTACATCGGAAATTGCTGGGCTGTGGAGTGGCAGGGCTTCAGCGCCGGATGCGTGAAGACACAGGTCAAGAAGCGGCCCTGGACACATTGGTACAAGCTGCCGTTCATCGACTACGGTGACACCAGCGGTGCGCAGCAGGCCGTGGAAGCGATCACTGCGTATACGCTGGGAAGCCGGCTCCTGAAGAAGGGCTGTTCCGGGTCCGACGTGAAGGCCCTGCAGGAACTGCTGAACCAGCTGGGCGCTTCCCTTAATGTGGACGGCGACTTCGGAAGCAAGACAGAAGCCGCCGTGAAGGCTTTCCAGAAGAAGGCCGGGCTCAAGCAGGACGGCAAATACGGTGATAAGACCCATGCCGCCCTGATGGCCGCTGTGGCAGAGAACGACGCTGGGCAGCAGGCCATGACAGAAACACCACCTGATCCGGAGCAGGAACAGCCTGTTGCCGGACAGACCACCATCAGGGTGATGATCCGCTCTTCCGGCGGCAAGGTCAACATCCGCACGGGCAACGGCACCAGCTACAGCCGGATCACCGCAGTAACGCCGGGAACTGTGCTTGAGTATGTGGCGACGGCGCTCAATGGATGGCAGGCCGTTAAGGTTGGGAGTCAGGTTGGCTGGGTGTCCGGGGAGTATTCTGAGATCACAACTGAATAAAAGCATTCCGGGCTTTGTCCATTTTCGGGCAAGGCCCGGTTTTTTTTATTGGAAAACCGGAAAAAACGCGCTCCAACTGTCCGTAAGGCGGTGAAGGGAACCCTCCTTCAGATTGGAGGAAGTCTGATGACTGATTTGGAGCAACGGAAAATCATCATTCTGCGCAGCGAAGGAAAGAGCTATAACGCCATCGCGGATGAACTGAATATATCGGTCAATACCGTCAAAACATTTTGCCGGAGGAACCGTCTGGGCGGTACGCGGGCAGTCGAAAAAGAATCTGAAACCACCCCTGAAATTGACTTGATAAGTGCTGGAAACAGAGCTAATAGTACTGACACCGAAAAGCCTGGAAAGCCTGAAAGCGCTGGCGTTTCGGCTCCTCGGAAGACTTGGAAAGTCAATGTGAAATTCGCTGAGAGCGCAGATGAGAATGCTATCCCGGATGTGATGGAAATACTCCTGCGCTCCATGTGCAGACAGGGGTGATGAATGTGAAGAGAGTCGTATGCCTCTACCGCGTTTCTACGGTCGGACAGGTGGATCATGACGACATTCCCATGCAGCGCATCGCCTGTAGGGAATATGCCGCCACACATCCCGACTGGGAGATCGTTGAGGAGATTTCCGAAAAGGGCGTCTCCGGATATAAAGTCAGCACCAATGAGCGCGACGCGATCATCAAGATCAAGAAGAAAGCCATTAATCAGGAATTCGACATCCTGCTGGTTTTCATGTTTGACCGTTTGGGCAGGCGCGAGGATGAGACGCCCTTTGTGGTGCAATGGTTTGTCCAGCAGGGCGTTGAGGTTTGGAGCACCCGCGAAGGTGAGCAGCGCTTCGACACCCACGTGGACAAGTTGCTGAACTACATCCGCTTCTGGCAGGCATCCGGTGAAAGCGAGAAGACCTCCATCCGCGTGAAGACCAAGCACATCCAGATGGTGGAGGACGGTCAGTACCGGGGCGGTTACCTGCCTTACGGGTACAAGCTGGTACATCAGGGCCGCACAAACAAAAAGAATCAGCCTGTGCGGGATATGGTCATCGATGAGGATGAAGCCGCCGTCGTGAGGGAGATTTTCCACCTGCTGATCGATGCGGGTTATGGTACCGTCCGGGTGGCCAACTACCTGAATGACCGTGGCATTAAGACCAAGCGCGGAAAATCGCTCTGGCGCGGAACTTCCGTCCGGGCGCTGATCGACAATCCAATCTACATCGGCATTTACCACATGGACGGAGTTCAGTCCCATCCCTTTGAGCATCTGAAAATCATTGATGAGGCCACCTTTGAAAAGTGTCAGCAGACCGTCAAAGGTCGCGCTACATCCCTGGGGGATAAAATGACGGTGCCCGTCAGGACGGATACACGTAGCCTGCTTTCTGGCATCATCTACTGCGCAGACTGCGGTTCCCGGTTGACTTACAGCCACAACGCCACCAAACGGAAAATGGCAGATGGTACGATGAAGGTGTACGAGCGGGAGTGCTACCGCTGTTACCGGAAGATCAATGCAAAGGAAACCTGCAACGGCCAGAGCTCCTACAACGCGGAGACCATCAACGAGACGGTGCTTTACGAGGTGCGGAGGATTCTGTCCACCATCAAGTCCAAGCCGGAAGCCGCTCTGCTGGAAAAGGCTAAGGAGTGCACCACCGGAGTGAACGAGATTGCCTACCGTCAGGCCGAGGCAGATTTCTTTGAGGCCCACAAGCAGATCACGGCGCTAGAAGACCAGACCATGAAGTTCCTGACAGGCGAAAACACGGTGGACATCAACATCATCAACGCCATGATGCCAAAATACAAGGAGAAGCTGGCCCAGGCAC
>R16__coassemble_1422_pt1 | contig 13041 bp, 11 predicted proteins | sample R16__metabat2_low_PE_008 | metagenome-assembled genome bin R16
CTATCGAGGTGAATTGCAAATCCTTACTACAGTACAGCCATCGGATTCTCGCACAAATGTGATTGCACAGATTATAAAAGAAGACCTCCCTCTCCTTTCTTTAATCAGTGCCGAAACACCTTTTCGATTAGTGACTCTCTAAACGCCCTTACTCTTTTAGCCCTGTAAGGACACGAGTACAAAAGGAAAAATGGTCCCATAACAATGTAGTTCAATAATAAATGTTGGGGTGAGCCTATAGCCACCTCAACATTTTTATGCAAAAATAAAGACATAAAGGCTTTCATCGCATACAATTGAGTTACCAGCAACAAATGAAAGGATGTGCCCCTATGTCTTTCTTTGATTATACGCTATTCCCTACATTTTATAAAGACCCTTCGATTAAAAATATTGTGATTTCAGAAAAAACTGCCTCCATAACGGTCACCATCGACCGTCCCAACACCTCGCATTCCTGCCCCTACTGCCATACATGAACCAATAAAGTGAAGGATTATCGCTGGCAAATGGTGCGGAATATTCTCCGAGGAGGACACGCCTGTTATAGCTTGCGGTCTTCCCCCTGTACTACCTTTCAGCCACGTTTTTATTATTTTTTTGCCGGCGCTTCTTCCAACGGAGCAATCACAAAACTAGCAATCTTCGGCGCGCCGTTTTCTTGAATAAAGACCACGGAAATGCGGGCATGTTTATTACCTTTAATCGAAGCAAGATAAATTAATTCCTCCATTCCGTTATAGCCTTTATTCAGATTAAATCCCTTGTTGTAACCGACAAAATCAGCCTTGTTAATTTTTCCGATTTTCTCATTGACCTGTTTTTTTAGGGTTTCGAATTGGGCGGCAGTAAAGTTCTTTACTAATTCCGCGTTAAAATTTTTGCTGACCTGAGCATAAGTCACCGTATTTCCAGTTAAGGCCTCCACAAATCCATCCGCCGCTTTTTCTTCTTTGGCAAACGTTCCTGAAGCGCCCGCCGCAAAACAACTTGCGCTGATTGCCATAGCTGCAAACAATCCCGTCAATACTTTTTTCATAATGTAATTCCTCCCGTCTGATGAACAATGACCAAAATATAAAATCAAATTAACCCTATCTAACTTATATCATGCAATTGCCTTGTTCTCTTGATTTTACAGAAACATTTCACTAAAGTAAAGGGCATTCATAAATATTTTAAGAGTTCTTTTGCATGAGGCAGGATGATATCCGGTTTCACCGAGCCTTTTTCCACATCTTCCAGTGTTGCTACTCCTGTCAATACCAAAACCGAAAGTATATCATTATCAGTACCGAATCGAATATCTGTCATGAGCCGATCTCCCACCATCGCTATCTCATTTTTAGAAAAACCGGTTCGTTTAATGACCGTATCTACCATATAACCGTAAGGTTTCCCTGTAATAAACTCCGGTTCCCTGCCCGTAGCTGTTTTGATACAAGCTAAAAACGCTCCGGCATCGGGAATGAACTCGCCCCCTTCTATCGGGCACCTAATATCCGGGTGCGTCGCTATGAAAGGAACTCCTCGATCAATCAGACGGCATGCGGTAGCAAGATTATGATAAGTCAAGGTTTGATCAAAACCAACCACTACATAATCCACCGCATCTTCCAGCTCCGTCGTCAAGATAAAGCCACCTTCCTGCAGAAGCAACTTCAAGGCTGGTGTTCCCAACACAAACAACCGACTCCGTGGATGGGTTTGCTGCATATAATTGACCAATGCATCGGAAGATATGAGGACTTCCTCTCTCGTCACCGGCACTCCCATGCGATTCATTTTCTTAACATAATGGGCATGGTCTTGAGAGGAATTATTGGTAACCAAATAAAAGCGCCTCTCCTTATTTTTTAATTCCGTAAAAAATCCTTCCATCCCGGGAATAAGCTGCATTCCCAAATTAATCGTTCCGTCCATATCAAATAAAAAACATTTGATATTTTTTAGGCGCTGCAAGTTTTCCTCATTCATCGGCAAACTACCCTTTCTGTTTATTTTGCGTTCAGCCATTCTTTAATCAACCCCTGTTTACGATGTGCGGTCCAATACAAATCATCATTGGGAAAAAGCAGATTCTCTTTGCGTTCCTCTTCCTGTTGCAACACATCTGCCAAAGGACGCATCCCGTAGTTTCGCATAATCTGAGCCGCCTCTCTGGACAACAGATACTCCATAAATTCCCTGGCCTCTTGTTTATGATTCCCTTGAGCCAAAATTGCAGCTCCGGTAATCATTCTCTTATTCCCGTCTTTTATTGCGGCAGCATATAAAAATCGATGTTCTTTCTCCATATCCTGTGCATAACGCAAAGGCAGAACCGCCACAGATCGATTCCCGCAATAGACTTCATAGCCTGCTTTTGCATCCGTGGGCAAATAGAGTACCTCCTGTGTGCGCAATACACCGGCATATTTCATAGTCGCTTCCCGCCCCCTTAATTGCCAAATAGAAGTAATCTGGCCAAAAGAAGCTCCTCCCGTTTCCGGTTGTGCCATAACCACCTCCCGGTAAAGCACCGGTTGCAACAATTCATCCCAGGTCACAGGCGGCTTAATGCCCATTTTATCCATATTCCGGCGATTGCTGAGCAAAGCTATATAATCTACAGAAAGCGGCAGCCAGCGCGAATTTCTATCCAAATACTGAGGTGCAAGATTGGAAGCCGACTTTGGCAGATAAGAATCCAGCATTTGTCGCTCCGCTGCCATATAGTACTCTTCAGCGAAGCCGCCCAGCCATATATCAATCTTACTTGTTTCTAAAATATGTAGACGTTGATCCAAAGCAAGCGGCACCAAAGGATCAAACTCCACCAAGATACCGGTGCGTTCAGCGAAATCCTCAATCAGTGCCTTAGACAGATCCTGGTTCATGCTGCTGCATATGTTGACAGAGCGGATTCCCTGGGATTCTCTAAACGGTAATTTGCAACCCACAAAAAGCAACGCCCCTATTAAAATAAAAGCCAAAGTACCAAATTTCATAACCGTATACCTTCTTTATCAAATCTATATAGGCATTATATCATAAAACGGATACTATTTTCGAATAGTATCCGTTACATCGTTCCTATAAAGATTAGCTTGCCATATAAGGCGATTGATGATTTTTACTAGTAAATTCCCCCCACGATACAATGCTTTTCTTATTATGCCGCAATGAAGAATAAAGCAATACATGAAAATAGAAAATTTCTTTTTGGGTTTATAGATAGAGTCAGTCCTCTTTAGCAAACGTCATTACATTATCGAAATCCAAATATACCGTTTCGCCATCTGTATATGTACCGTACATACCACCTTTTTGAATAACGCGTATAAAGTGATCTTTCACTTTTACACGATAATCCACACTATCACCCATGTAGAAGCGGTGATGCATCACACCTTCCACCATGCCGCCGCTTTTGGACAACCTGATATTTTCCGGACGTATTGCCAAGATAGCTTCTCCAGATAAATTTTTGGAATTAGGGAACGACAGGGACTCATTCCCTTTGATAAACACCCTGTCTCCTTTCGCTTCCGCAGGAATAAAGTTCACAAGACCGATAAAGTCCGCTACCATCTGATTCGCCGGACGGGTATAAATATCATAGGGACGACCAATCTGCTGGACCTTGCCCATGCTCATAACCACAATACGGTCAGACATTGTCATGGCTTCGCTTTGGTCATGAGTCACATAGATCACGGTGATTCCTAATCCTTTCTGAATGCCGGAAATTTCAAAACGCATACTTTCACGCAATTTCGCATCCAGATTGGACAACGGTTCATCCAACAGCAAAAGGCTGGGCTGCGCCACTAATGCGCGAGCCAGCGCAACGCGCTGCTGCTGTCCGCCTGACAACTGATTAGGAAAACGTTCCGCATACTCTTTCAAATGTACCAGTTCCAGCATGGTCATTACACGCTGCAGCCGTTCTTCTTTTTTTACGTTTTGAATCTTCAGCGGGTAACCCACATTATCAACCACATTCATATGAGGCCATACGGCATAGCTTTGGAAAACCATGCCTATGCCGCGTTTTTCCGGTGCCATAAAGAAACCTTTAGCCGCATTGGATACTTCATTTCCCCCAATGGTGATGATACCTTCCGTAGGTTTTTCAAACCCCGCTATCATACGCAAAGTAGTCGTCTTGCCACACCCCGAAGGACCTAAGAAAGAAATAAACTCTCCCTCTGCTACATCAAGATTAAAATCCCCTACAGCTGTTACTTTGCCAAATCGTTTATATATATGCTCCAGCTTTAATTGTGCCATCGTCATTCATCCCTTCATCTTCTCCATAATGAATCGCTGATTTCCCACTCTCACTTACCCAACAAATACATTTTTAACCGGCAGCTTGATAAATTGTAGTCTGCTAATCAAATACTTACTTTGCCCTTGGTCACCTTATTTAATATCAGGTTGCCTGCCAAAACGATGATCAATATAATCACCGAAAGTACAGAAGCATTCTGCGTATCTGCATAGGTCTGCAATTCATACAACAATACGCCGATTGTTTTTGTATCCGCGCCATACAACAAATTGGACATGGTCAATTCATAAAAACTGGGCATAAAAATCAGAAACCATCCGGCCACAATGGACGGCGCAATTAACGGCATAATGACATCCTTACAAGTTCTGAGCCAGCTTGCCCCCGAACTCAACGCGGCTTCTTCCAAGCTGATATGGACCTGGCTTAAGGAGGCGGCAATCGTCCGAACACTCATGGTCATATACTTTACCAAGTATGACACAATCAATATCCACATGGTAGAGTAGAGATTTAGCCCGTAATTGCCGGAGAATGTAATAATTAAGGCTAAGGCAATAACGATAGATGGAGTCGCTCCGCCCAAGACGATTAAAAGATCCGGCAAACTGCGTCCGGAAACCTTGGTTTTAACAGAAAGGTAAGCAACAAAAAGGGCCAAAACGGTTCCGATACAGGCAGCTATGACACCATAGACCACCGACCGCCAAATACTTTCCAGATACTGGGAACTGGTAATAACAGGAATCCAGGCATCAAAGCCGAAATTGTTCCATGCGATGCCCTTAGACATACTCACCAGGAAAGAAGTCATCACAATGGAAGAAAGAGGTAATATGACCGCAATAAAAGCATAGCCTGCCACAAGGCTGAACGCCGGCCACTTCCATTTCCCCAACTCAACAATATTAGGACGGGTACTTTTGCCGCTGATGGTGGTGTAATCCTTATGGCTCAACATCCAGCTCATAAAGAACAACAAGCCGTTGGCGATCACCATCATAGAAACAGCTAACGCAGTAGCATCCCGTATGCCTTTCGCGTCACCCATATATACAAAGGTTACGATGCGCGTCGTCATCACTTCGATATTACCGGGCATACCGACAATGGCAGGAATACCGAAGCAGGAAGCTGCCGCAATAAATACCAGAAGCCCGCCGGCCACAATCGAAGGCATCATTAAGGGCAGTGTAACATCCCACAAAGTTTTTAAGGGAGATGAACCAGAAATCCGAGCCGCTTCTTCCAGGGTAGGATCCATCTTTTCCATTGCCCGGGAAATAGTGATAAAGGCAAAGGGAGAATAGAATAAGGTTAAGACCCAGGCCAGACCGCCCATGGTATATATATTAAACGGAGCCTGCTGCAAACCAAAAAGAACTTTAAATACATCATTGAGATAGCCTACGCTGGGGTTTAATAATTGCACCCAGGCAATCGCTCCCACATAAGGAGGAATCATATAACTGGCTACAAGAATCGTCCTAAATTTGCTTTTTCCCGGTAAATTCGTACGTCCTACCAACCAAGCCATGGGAAAGGTTACGATGACACTAGCCACCATAACAATCAGGGAAAGTTGAATGGTGTTACTCAGCGCTTTCCAGTTAACAGCCTTTCCATAGACGTCTTTGTAGTTACTGATATCCCAGACTCCATCTATGAACAAACTATCATAAATGAGAACCAGCAACGGGAACACAATGAAATATAGTAATAACAGCACTGAGATAGCAATTGCAATAAATTTACTATCGAGGCGGGGCAAAGATTTTGTCACTTTGGCTCCTTTCCCCGGTTTTTCCGGTGAGAGTTAAGAATGGGAAATCAGGGGTCGCCCAATACGGCCCCTGATTCAGTTAATACCAAGACACTCAAACGCTGCAGTACTTTTTATTTTACCAAAAAAGTGCCGGTCTGACAAACATAGCAGCAAAGAAAACTTTTATTCCATCACAATGGTGCGGAACTGTTCTTTGATTTTGCCTTCTTCATTGGCCAATTTTTCCCAATCGATTTTGATGGCTTTCTTGTTCAGATCTGCTAATTTAATCGTAGCGCCGTTGGGAGAGGGCACATCGCCGCGAACCGAATGCATCCAGCCGGCAGTAACCGCTTTTTGTCCTTCAGGAGTAAGCCACCAGTCAACAACAGCCTTGGCCGCTTCGGGATTCTTGGTGTTTTTAAAAATGCCGATAGGCGAGTTTATAATAATACAACCCTCTTTCGGATAACAAACCGCCAAAGGCTCTTTTTTTGTTTCCTGCAACTTCAAAATATTTTCTTCCAAAATCACTGCCGCCATGTATTCGCCCGTAAGCAGTTTATTCTGGATAGCCGAGTTACCTTCTTCCACACGCAGACCGTTAGCTTTCAGCCGTTTAAAATAATCCCAACCAAGCTTATCCGCCAAAGCGCCTACCGCTACATAAGCCGTACCTGATAACATGGGGTTCGGCATGGATATTTTCCCTTTATATTTGGGCAGTGTCAAGTCTTCCCAACTGGTAGGAATATCTTCTTTGGCAATCTTATCCTTATTGTAAGCAATAATCATATTGTTTACGCGAACCGGCAGCCATGCCCCGTCCTTATCGCTTTCCAGAACTACTTTCTCCAACTCTTTGGATTTGTAGTTCAGCAACAGACCTTGCTTTTTAAGTGCTAAATAATAGGAAGGATCGGCTACCATCAACACATCCGCGCCAATTTTGTTCGCCTTTATTTCTCCAGCAATCTTCGTCTTAACTTTTTCCGTTCCGCCCTGGAACCAAGTTACTTTCAAGTCGGGAAATGCTTTTGCCACATTAGGTTTACAAAATTTGTCGATAATATCGGGATAAATGGAAGTATACACCATTAACTCCCCTCTTATACCTTTTTTATTACCGGCAGGCGCAGCCGCCTTTTTATCGTCGCCCCCGCAGCCTGTGGCTAAAACGGTTGCCATGGTCATTACTGCTGCAGCACCCATCAATTTTTTATTCATAGCAAAAGTCCTTTCTTACTTTACAGTAAATCTCAACGACCTTCACGTGCCTTTATAGTGGAGGCGGGACCTTTATTTATCCATCACGCGGCTACGGAAGGCTTCCTTAATCTGTGCGTCTTGCGTAGCCAATTTTTCCCAGTTGACTTTTACGGCGTTAGGCAGCAGAGTTTTCAATTCAGGCGCGCCTGTAGGCGGTTTAACGTCGCTGCGAACAGAATGCATCCAGCCTTTTACAACAGCTTCCTGTCCTTCTTTGGAAAGCCACCAGTCAACCAAAGCCTTAGCACCTTCCTGATTTTTCGTCGTGTTAAAAATAGCAATCGGAGAGGGCACACAAATAATACCGTCCGCAGGATATACCACTTTCAAAGGCTCTTTCTTTGTTTCCGCCAGCTTCAAAATGTTTTCTTCCAAAATCATTGCCGCCGCATATTCGCCGGTTAACAGCTTGTTTTGAATCGCCGAATTACCTTCTTCCACACGAATGCCATTAGCCTGTAATTTATCAAAATATTCCCAGCCATACTTATCCGCCAAAGCTCCTACGGCTACATAAGCCGTGCCTGACAGCATGGGATTCGGCATCGCAATCTTGCCTTTCCATTTAGGATCCAGTAAATCGGTCCAGCTCTTAGGAGCATCCGCTTCTTTCAGTTTATCCTTATTGTAAGCAATGATCATATTGCTAATACGAACTGCCGTCCAAGCACCGTTTTTATCCTTATCAGCCACCACAGCTTTCTGGTTAGGCGAAACATAATCCAGCAGGAGATTATCTTTTTTCAGCGCCAAATAATAAGATGGGTCAGCCACCATCAACACATCGGCGCCAATTTTCTTAGCCTTTACTTCGCCGGCAATTTTCGTTTTTATCTTTTCCGTTCCACCCTGGAACCATGTCACTTTTAAATTCGGGAATGCTTTTGCCACATTCGGCTTACACATTTTGTCAATAATATCAGGATAGATGGATGTATAAACCATCGCCTCCCCTTTAGGACCTTTCGCATCCGCAGCAGGAGCTGCCGTTTTTTTGTCTCCGCCGCCGCAACCTGCAACTAACACAGCCGACACAGCTAAGACAGCAGCGGTTCCTATCATTTTTTTACTTTTTAACACAACGCTCACACTCCTTTAAATTTTCAGTATCGTTTATGACCGGCAATAAAAAATTTATTATACGCCGATTTCAAGTTTCTATGTTTTTTAATAAATTTCCTTCTTACACTGTTATATATTTACAGCCTTTTTACATGAATTTCGTAACTTTATATTAGATATGTAAAAAAGTATTTCCTCTGAATACATAATTTAAATTATATCCTTGAGGGATTGTTTTCGTCCCTGGGTCCACAGGCAAAAAAGTTAATTTCCCAAGCAGGAATGTAAGGATGTTTCCGAAGATAAATCTGATAATCCGGCCGCATTTCCCACAGTAAAAGAGGTAGATCTATCAGGTCCCGGTCATGGTGATACGCCGCGATTAAAAGCTGTGGCAATCGTCCCGAAATACCTTTGACCAAATGTTTTGTCGCTCCCAAAAGAGCCTCTTTCTCTGCGCCTTCCACATCGAATTTTATATAATCCGCTTCTTCATCCTGTAACAGATTATCAATGGTTTCCAGCGAAACAATTTGCCTTTTTATTTTTTTTATACGGCTCATTGTTTTACCTTCTGTTTCAGATGAAAAGTTGCCAGCGGAACTCCGCTCTTTCCGCAAACCGTTGTCTCCACAACCAAGCAATTGCTTCGCATCCAAAAAAGATTGCCGACCTCCGTTCCCGAACAAAACTTTTTTCGTCTTGCTGTGCCAGATGCCTGCTTCTACGGTGACTACATCAACCAGCTTGTCTCTCTCAATGGTACTGCGCAACCGTAAAAAATTCTTAGAGTCCGGTTCAATAGCATAAATCTTTTTATATCTGCCTTTTGATAAACCTACAAATTCTTTGATGGTATCTCCGTCGTAAGCCCCTGCGTCAACATACACACCCGGAAAATCAAATCGAAACAACGCCTTTAAATCATCTTCTCTCTTCGTCGTACATTCTTTCAGATAACACAGCTTACCGCTTAATTTATAATTCAAAACATCTGCGAAAACCTTGCGGGAAAAATTATCCGCCAATCTCTCATATACCGTGCGAATGGCAGTTTCGTTTTTAGCCAGCCATACAGGTGTCACAACTTCCTCTTCAGGGAACAATGGAACATGGGGGGCATACGTTTCCTGTCGTTGCGCCAGGGCAAAAAAACGTTCCAGCAAAACCGTCTGTTCAGAGGCAAAAGCAATCAGTACCACTACCGGTTCGGACAAAATTTCCAACTCACTGTATTTACGTACAGCAAAGCCGCGAAAAATCTGTCCCCGATAAAATTCATCGCTGACAAATATGTCGGAAACCATTATGTTTTCCCTTTCCAGCCGCCATAATATTTTTGTAGCCCCATCTCCGGTTCCATAAAGGAGAATCGGTTTGTCTACGGTTTTTAAATACTGCCAAAGAGTTTCTTTTTCTTTAATAAAACTAAGCAATGACTATCCACCTCCGTTTTCGCCTTTACAGATATTAAGTATAGCATCTCCCTGCGATTATGCCTATGTACTAAAAGTTGCATATCTCTGTCCGTAATGATAATATATATGTATCTTAGCAGAAAAGCGAGGGATTGTTATGGCACTGTTGGAATCAGGTGAAAATTACCTCGAAACCATTCTCTTGCTGCAACAACGCAACGGCAATGTACATTCCATCGATATCGCCGCCGCCATGAATTTTTCTAAACCTAGCGTATCACGCGCAATGGGTATTCTCAAGAAGAACGGTTATATCATTATGCGTCCTGACGGTCAGATCATACTGACAGAAAGTGGCTTTAGCAAGGCATCGTCCGTATTAGACCGACACCAGACCCTGGCAAAATTTCTTGCTTCCTATCTGAATGTACCGCCGGATATAGCCGAAAAAGATGCTTGCCGCATCGAGCATATCATCAGCCCGGAAACGTTCGCAGGCATAAAAAAGATGGTGACGGAAAAATAACTGCAACAGCCGCAATCGATGGCACAGGCTCATAAAAAAGTTCCTGTCATTCAACTCCTGAATCCCGGCAAGACTTCTTTCAAAAATAACAGCAGGATAACTATTTTTTCATTATTAATAATATAATATACTATTAGTGTTGCATTTTTACATGCTATCATCTATAATTAAATTATAATATACGGATAGCAACACAGTTATCCTGAATTACGAGCCTTTATCCTGCTCGTTAATCACTACATGAAAAGAGGTCCTGTACTATGAAAAAAGCTGGTAAAATTATGACTGTTCTTGCTTTATCTTTGAGCTGCATGGCAGCAGCAATCCCCGCTCATGCTGCTTTCAGCCTTAACCCCGAAGTGGCTGCTCCTACCCCGGCGCTGCGTCAGGCGTCAGAAATCGGTGTACGCATTTACAATAACAGCGCTATGCAAAATGTAGCGGATAAAGATGCGCTTGTCATCATGTCCTTCGGCACCACTTTCAAAGACACCCGGGCCAAGACCATCGACGCTACCGTGGCAGCGATACAGAAAAAATTACCCAATGTAAAAGTAGTGACCGCCTATACTTCCCATATCATCATTGACCGTATCAAAGCCAACGAAGGAATCGAGATTCCCACCCCCGAAAAAGCCCTGGCCGAGTTGAAAAAGGAAGGATATACGCGTATCGCCTTAGCGTCCCTGGACATCATCCCTGGTATGGAATACAATTATAAAACCGCAATCTATAACATGTATCGGGATCAATTCAAAAAAATGACCATGGGACTGCCTCTTATGTACTGGCAGGGACAGGAAGAGCAGCGGGACGATGTGATGGCAACGGTAGAAGCCATGTCCACTCAGTTCCCCAAAATGGAAAAAGATGACGCTGTACTGATCATGGCACACGGCACACCGGATCCTTCCAATGCCTATTATGCGGTAGTACAAACCCGTTTAGACCGTCTGAACCCCGGCAAAACCCATATCTACACAGTAGAAGGATGGCCTGCTTTGGATGACGTTATTCCCAAATTAAAAGAAGATGGTGTGAAAAACGTGACCCTGATGCCCATGATGATGGTAGCAGGCGATCACGCCAACAACGACATGGCAGGGGACGAAGAAGATTCGCATAAGTCTATACTGACCGCCGCCGGTTTTAAAGTAAATACCTACATCCACGGCTTAGGCGAAAACGAAGCCGTACGTCAGCTGTTTGTTGACCGCGCTTTAGAAAGCTGGAACGCTTTGGAAAGCAAGGAAGATGCAAAAAGTGAAAACCGGCATAAATAAAAATTCGTTTCGGCTATAATCGAAACCTTCGGAAGGCTATAGATATTAGGGTTCTATAATAAATGTTGGGGTGAGCCTATAGCCACCTCAACATTTTTATGCAAAAATAAAGACATAAAGGCTTTCATCGCATACAATTGAGTTACCAGCAACAAATGAAAGGATGTGCCCCTATGTCTTTCTTTGATTATACGCTATTCCCTACATTTTATAAAGACCCTTCGATTAAAAATATAGTTGTTTCAGAAAAAACTGCCTCCATAACGGTCACCATCGACCGGCCCAACGCCTCGCATCCCTGCCCCTACTGCCATACACAGACCAAGCAAGTGAAGGATTATCGCTGGCAAAAAGTGCGGGATATTCCCTGGGGAGAGCACACCATTTTCCTCCTCTTCCATAAACGAAGATACCGCTGCCCTCACTGTGGAAAAACCTTTTACGCTCCCGACCCGCTGCTTTCCCGCTACCAACGCCTCACACCCCGGCTCCACCAAATGCTTTTGCACGAACTGACACGGGTACAATCCTGCAAAGACATCGCCACTCGCTACCGCTGTTCCGTTTCTGTGATTACCCGGCGTCTCGACAAGATTCTCTTTGCGCCACCCCATCTGCCCGACTGTCTTAGTATAGATGAATTTCGCGGCCATGCCGGTGGGGAAAAATTTCAATGCCTGTTAACCGACCCCTTGCATAAGAAGGTGCTCGATGTGCTGCCTCGACGTACCTCTGACTCGCTGCTTACTTATTTCCGACGGTTTTCCTGGCAGGAGAGAGCCAAGGTAAGAAGGATCTCCATGGACATGAGCCCCTTGTTCCGTTCCGTAGTAAAACCCTTGTTTCCTCATGCAGAAATTGTGGCGGACCGATTCCATGTGATCCGCTCGGTCGTCACGGCCCTGGAAGAAGTGAGGAAACAAGTACAACAGTGGTTTTATGCCACCAAACGAAAATGGTTTAAACGAAGCCGCTATGTACTGCTGAAACAAGCCCGTAACCTCACGACCAAAGAGAAAGAATACTTGCATGTTATGCTGGGGCAATCGGAGGCACTCAGTGCGGCCTATGCACTTAAAGAAGCGTTCTTCGCCATCTTTCGGGCTAGGGAGCTGGGAGAAGCCAAAGACAAACTACGCAATTGGCTTCATCTCGTAGACACAGTGGGGTTGCCCCCGTTTATGAAATGTGCGAAAGGGATTCGAAACTGGTCTCGGGAGATTGTAAATATGATCCGCTTTCGTGAAATTAGTAACGGCTTTACCGAAGGGATGAACAACAAAATTAAAGTGCTGAAAAGAATTTGTTATGGAATGCGAAATGTGGAACGCTTTCGTACCCGAATCCTGTGTTTACATGAGTAAAAAAGGACAGCGGAGAATCGACCGCCGTCCTTTGAAAAAGGTATTCAATTGTAGTAAAACCCCAACATTTGACAA
>R16__coassemble_1440_pt1 | contig 12773 bp, 10 predicted proteins | sample R16__metabat2_low_PE_008 | metagenome-assembled genome bin R16
CGTAGCCCACCGCTCCCGAAGCGGTATTGGCCACAGAGCCGCTACCCAGGGCCACCGTATCCCTCAAGGAAGCGGTGGCGTTCTTGCCCATGGCGATGGAATTTGTGGCCGCCTCTTCTACCACGCCGCCGCTGGCCGCCAGGGAATTGGCAGCGCGTGCCCGGGAATCGTCCCCCATCGCCGTAGAGGCATACCCGACGGCTTGTGTCATATTCCCCATCGCCGTAGAATAGTTGCCCTTGGCGTACGTCTTATACCCCATCGCCGTAGAAAGTTCTCCGGCGGCTTCTGTCTGATGCCCCATCGCTATAGAAGCATACCCGATGGCTTTTGTTTCGTCCCCCATCGCCGTGGATTGGTTGCCTTCGGCCGTCGTCCTATACCCCATCGCCGTAGAATACGTGCCGATGGCATGCGTATTAACTCCCATCGCCGTAGAGCTTTCGCCGGAGGCTTCTGTCTGACGCCCCATCGCCAAAGCGTATCTACCATCCTCGGTAGTCTTCGTCCCATACCCCATCGCCGTAGAATACTCGCCGATGGCATGCGTATTACACCCCAGCGCTGTAGAAGAGTCGCCTTCGGCCGTCGTCCCATAGCCCAACGCGGTAGACTGCTTGCCTTTGGCCGTCGTCTGATAGCCCAACGCCATAGAAGATTCGCCTTCGGCCGTCACATTATCCCCCAGGGCCGTAGAATGCTTACCTTGGGCCGTCGTCTTATAGCCTATCGCCGTAGCACTCTCCTGGAAGGCGTGCGCCCAATAGCCCATCGCCAAAGCATCTTTACCATCCGCGGTGGTCTTCGCGCTATCACCTAACGCAAAGGACCCGATACCCTGGGCCGTCGCAAGTCCAACCTCTAAGGCCCAGTCCGGCATCTCTGGCTTATGGAGAATCTGACCCTGAAGTGTATTGATGTCAGTGCCTCCTGCCAGCACCGGAGACGTGCTGCAGAACAGCAGGCCTGCCGCCAACAACGCCGTCAGATACCGCTTACCGGGCACCCCCCTGATTTTTTTACAGCACCTGCATACCGCTTGGTTTCCTGATTCCGACCTTCCTGCACAGTGTTTTGTCGAATCTCTTTCCGCAGCTTTTTCATCACATGCTCCTCCTATTCCCGAAAATGTGTATTTCTCTCGAATACTCTTGTGTGTATTATTATATAAAAATTTCACAATATCGTCAATCTTATACAATATACGCCTTATATTATATTTTTTACTGTTTATTCTATCTTATGCTTCTTATACAAAATAGAATTTTTTCTCTATGGGCACGGCATCGCTTATCAGCCGCATTCTAAAAGAAGCGTCTTTATACGTTACCGGGGCCGTTCGGTTGTGGGAGCGCCTTATGCGTGAACCGGGAGCGCTTATTTTGCCAAAGTATCTTATTCTTTAGCCAGGGCCGCTTTCATCAGCCGCTTGTAGGCTTCCACCCCCGGCTGATCATAGGCGTCCACATCGGCCAGCTCCCCTTCGTAGGCGATGCTGAACATGAGGAACATAAGCAGCTGCCCCACATAGCGCGGGGTCAATGCCGGCAAGATATAGCGGGCATTCAGTCGCCCGTCCTCCGTCAGCGCGGTTTCATTGGCCTCCAGCGCGGCTTGCAGCAGGCGATGCAGGTCCTTATTCCCATACAGGGCAAAGGCGGCCGCATCGGCAAAGGGGTTTTCCACCCGCAGCGCCACCGCCGGTTTTTCCACCTGCAGGAACTGAACCACCTTGTTGCGGGCCCCGTCCTGATGCTGCTGGGTCATGGAGTGCATATCCGTAGTACCTACCGCTACAATGGGAGTTCTTCCGTAATGCACCGTTTCGCCCCGGCGGGAAGAGCGTTTGCCCAAGGATTCGGCCAACAGCTGCACATACCAGGAGCCTACCGCCGCCAGTTGGTCGCCGTATCCCATGAACACTTCCGTATCGGCGCCCAATTTTTTCGCGGCCAGAAACTTCAGCGCCGCGTTCAAGAGGGCCGGATTTTCCCGGTCTTCCGTCTTTTCACACAGCTCCGCCATGTCCCGCGCACCGGCCAAAAGCGCCCTGATATCATACCCCAGCACTGCGCCCATCAGAAGCCCCGGATTGCTCAAAATGCAAAAGCGCCCGCCGATGCCTTCCGGAATCTCTAACACAGGCCACTTGTTTTCCCGAGCTAGTCGATACAACAGGGATTGCTCCGGATTCGGACCGGTGACGGCCAACACCTCGGTTTTGAATCGGTCTTTGCGCGCTTGCAGGTACTGCAGCAAAACGGCAAAGGCCGTCAGGGGTTCCATGGTGGTGCCGGATTTGGAAATGGGAATCAACTGCACAGACAGAGGGCGCTTCGCGCTTTCCGCCTGCAGTGCTAAATTGTCCATCAGCCCCTGCAGCGTCACACTGTCCACATTATTGCCGGCAAAATAGACGGCGGGATAGCCGTTTCGAGCCGCGGCAGGCAGTTCGTTCCAGTAGGGTCTGGCCGCCAGGTCGAACATCACCTTGTCCCCCAGATATGAGCCCCCGATGCCGATGAAGACAGCCACATCCACTCGATCCTTCCATTCCTGCCCAATCTGTTCCAGACGCAGGACAGAAGCCTCGTCATTGGGGTTTCCTGCCGCCAAACGGGCCTGACGGGGAAAATACACCGGTTCCGGCGCGCCGTCTTTGGAAAGATGACCCGGCGCGTAACCGGCGGCGCTCAGGCTCCTTACCGCCGCCGCCGCTCTTTCCATGGCGGGCGCCAACTCCTGTAAATCCTGTTCTGTGACCCGGCCCAACCCTGTTAAATTTTCATATTGAAACACAAACCCGTCCGGAATCCCTATTCTTCCTGCCAACCCCATACGTTTCACCCTCCTGTCCTTTTTGATCCTATCTATTTTCCACCGCGCCGCAAAAGGCAAGTCCCGTGACCCGTTTAGCTCCAGCCTGTTTCAGCACCCGGGCCGCCGCTGTGAAAGTGGCGCCTGTCGTAAATATGTCATCCGTCAGCATGACAGATTTACCACGAACGTCACGAACCGGAGCAAAGCAATCCGTTAAATTCCGCCGCCGTTCTTCCGGCGTCAGCCCGTACATGGGCAACGTTTGCCGGGTACGGCACAGCAGGGACTGCCAACTTCCTCCCACCGCTGCGGCCCGATTCCGAAACAAGAGGGTAGGCAAGTCAAAGCCCCGCTGACGCAAGCGAACCGGATCTGTCGGTATGCCGCACCATAAAACGGTATCTTCCAATCCGCCGCACTCTTTCTGTGTCGGCCAAAGACGAATCTCACCGGGATGGGAAGCCTGACGAGAGCCTCCTGTCAGCGCCCACTTTTGTAAAAAACGGAGCGTGCCGGGCTCCTGCCACAGGGCTTCCGTTTCTTCCGCCAGCATGGAAGGCAGACTACGGTCACCGGCAAACTTGATGTTTCGGAATGCCTTTTTGACCGCTCCTTCATACAGGTAGAGAAAGAGCACCCCGTCCAACGCCTCTTCTGCCGGCAGTGTTGTCAGGCAAAGCTGCGCCCGACGGCATGCGGGACAAAAGAGCCCGCTGTCGATCTCGCTGTCGCAGGCAGCGCAGACCCGTGGAAACAGGATTTCTTTGATTAATTGAAACAGTCCTATCATCTCCTTTTCGCAACACGTGTTGTCTTTTCCCTATAAACTTACCAACCTCAACATTACCAAACCTCGCCGTTTTCTTGCAGGCGGTGGGCCAGAAGGGAATAGCGGCGGCGCGTCCTGTCATTTTCCACCGCGGTCCGCAGGGCGGTTTTCGTTCCCACCAGCAGCACTTTTTCCTTGGCGCGAGTCACCGCCGTATATAATAAGTTGCGCTGCAGCATGATGTAATGGCCGGGCACCAGCACCAGCACCACGGAAGCGTATTCGCTGCCCTGAGATTTATGTACGCTCATAGCATAGGCCAACTGCAATTCCTCATGTTCCCCTTCCGCATAGGTCACATAGGCTTCTTCGGATCGGTCAGGGAACCATACCTTCACATGACTGCCGCTGATTTCCGTAATTTTCCCTATATCGCCGTTATAGACTTCTTTTTCATAATTATTGCGCGTCTGCATCACCTTATCGCCCACACGCAGCGCCGCGTTCCCCGGATGCGCTACTTCCGCCTTAAAGGCGGCAGGCGGATTGATCCGCTGCTGCAACAGCCGGTTCAGATTCTGCACGCCGCAGGGGCCTTTGTGCATGGGGGAAAGAACCTGCATCTCCTGCCAGTTGCCGTTTGCCGTTTCTCTTTCATACAAGGCCGTGATAAATTGCGCCGCCCGTTCTTCATCGGCTTCTTCCATCATGGAAAACGCACTGTCCGGTACGCACTCCGGCATGACGCCCCGGTTGATTTTGTGGGCATTGCGCACAATGGGGCTGAGGCCGGCCTGACGGAACACTTCTTTAAGGCGCACCACCGGCATGGTTCCGGACGCAATAATATCTTTTAACACAGAGCCTGCCCCCACGGAGGGAAGCTGATCCACATCCCCTACCAGTATCAAACGGCAGCCCAAGGGGATCGCGTCCAATAAATGGTAGAGCAAAGCAAGGTCCAGCATAGAAGCCTCGTCCACGATTACGGCCTGGGCTTCCAGCAAATCGTCCGCATTTTTGCCATATTCCCCGGTCACATTGTATTCCAGCAAGCGGTGTACCGTCCGGGCTTTTTCTCCGGCCGCCGCTTCCAGACGGCGGGCCGCCCGCCCTGTAGGCGCCGCCAAAAGAACCGTACAGCCGGCCCGCTGCAAAACGGAAAGAATGCCTTTGATAATGGTGGTTTTCCCTGTACCAGGTCCCCCCGTCAGGGCGAAGACCCCGTGCCGGAGCGAAGAGCGAATGGCTTGCTTCTGGCTTTCCGCCAGAACGATATCCGCCTCTTTTTCCCAATCCGCCATGATCTTTTCCGCATTCACTTTGCCCAGACTGTCAGGATGGTCGCGAAGCAACAGCAGCATCCGCGCCGCTTCTTTTTCGGCTCGGTATAAATATTCCGGATAGACCAGACACTGGCCTCCTACGGCAGCCGTGCGGATCACATCCGCCTGCACCATGCGCTGAAACACTTCCTCCACGGGAGAGGATTCCAGCTGCAGGAGCTGCACCGTTTTGCGAATCAGTTCCTCATCGGGAATACAGGTATGGCCTTCCGTCACCGCCAGATGCAACGCATACCCCATACCGGCCCGGATTCGCTCCGCGGAAGACATATCCAGCCCCAGGGACATGGCAATACGGTCCGCGGTTTTAAAACCGATGCCTTCGATATCTTCAGCCAGAATGTACGGGTCGGCTTTGATACGGGTGACGGCCGTATCGCCATACGCTGCCTGCAGCTTGGCCGCATAGTGGCCGCTGACGCCATTCTCCTCTAAAAAAAGCATCAGGCCCCGCAAATCCGAAAGCTCGCTGTAAGAGCGGCCCATGGCCTCCGCCTTTTTCAGACCGATGCCCGGCACCTCAGCCAGCCGTTCCGGAAAGGATTCCAAAATCGTCAGGGTTTCGCTGCCAAAATGCGCCACGATCCGGGCTGCCATGGTTTTACCGATGCCTTTTACCGCACCGCTGCTCAAAAACCGTTCTATGCCGGTAGCGGAGGAAGGTTTTACCGGCTGATAGGAGAGCAGTTTGAACTGCTGCCCAAACCGGGCATGCCGCACCCATTCGCCCTGCCCCCGGATCAGTTCCCCTAAAAAAGGCGCCTGCCCCCGATATACAGCCGTCACCATGCCCAGGGACGGGTTTTTCACGCGAAAAACACAAAACTGATTGTCTTCGCTTTGATAGACCAGCGATTCCATCGTTCCTTCCAATTGTTCCATGCGTTGACTCCTACCTTGATTCGATTATTTTATTATACCACGAAATGACTGCCATAGGAGATTTCTTGGTGATTTTGCTCCTTTTTCGGTTTGGTTTTCTCTTTTGACAAGGCTCGCACCCTCTGCTATAATCTATCCATGAAAAATGATGCAGGCAAACCGTCCGGTTTGCTGTTCGATGTAAAAGGAGCGACTATTTTGAACACGGGTTTATTGATCACGGCGGATTTGTACAGCTGCGCGGAAGACGCGCTGGAGATGGCAGGCTTACAAGAAACGCTGCAGAACTATGCCAAAGAAAACGGTATGGAAATGAGCAACTTTAGGTTAGAAAACGAGGGAGAGAATCTTTTTGGCATTTATACAATCTGCCGACAAGGTCATATCGTGCTGCACATCAACAACGAAACCGGCTATGTCGCCTTGGATGCTTTCACCTACTGCCCCGGGGCCAATCCCGAGAAACTGGTGCGGCAAATGTGCGACTTCCTTGCGCCTGACAAGCTGAAGATCACCTATGTGGAGCGAGGCGATTTCGGCAAAAAAGCAGACATGAAACCGCGCCACCGTAACCGTACCCGAAACATCGCCAGGGTACGCAGCATGACAAAAAGCTTCGGACAACTCATGCTGAAGCCCAAATCCTTATAAGAAAGCAGATGGTATCAAACACCGTCAGTGAGAGAAGCAAAGGGAGAGACGATACCACCCCCCCGAAAACGGATTGTGAGAAAAGAATCGTATGCAAAAGTTCCCTGTAAGGTCAGACTGACTTTACAGGGAACTTTTTCTATTCTGTTGCTAAGGGATGTACGGGTTTTGCGTCTCAATTGCCCCGGTAACTCATGAAAGCGGAATTACCGTAGCTCACGATGCAGTTCCATAGTACCAGGCCTTTACGGATGTCGGTCTTTTCCACATTATTGATCAGGTTGCTGCCCGTGACCGGCACAGTCCGGCCATTATAAATCACCTGACGGATATAATATAAGTCAGAGGATTTGACATCAAAAACCACCATGCCTTTTTCATCCGCCACCGCCTGCAGCCCTTTGCCCCGGGTGGTGTTGTAAATCATCGTAACGCCCGGCAAAGGCACCTCGGCGCTGTTCATGAACAAATACACCAATTTAGCGGTCCCCGCTTTGCGCAACATCTGCGCCTCCCGCGTATAATGATTTTTGTAAGGGTTCTCATCCCTGCCCCCGGCAAACCCTGTCACAGTAAGGCAAAGCAATAACATAGTCAGTAAAGCAAAAATAGCGATGCGCGTTTTTTTCATAATCGGATCCTCCCAACTTTTTTCCTTTCTATTCTATGCTTCCGAGACCTCAATCGACTCGCTCGCCTAAAATCACTTCGTCAACGCCGCCTTCTTCCTGCAACGTGACCTCGATTGTCTCCCGGCGGGCGGTAGGAACATTTTTCCCGGCGTAATCCGCGCGGATGGGCAGTTCCCTGTGTCCTCGATCCACCAGCACCGCCAGCTGGATTGTTTCCGGCCGCCCCAGATCGATGAGGGCATCCAGCGCCGCCCGGATTGTCCTGCCGGTGTACAGCACATCATCCACCAAAACGATATGCTTCTTTGTCAGGTCAAAGTCAATTTCCGTACCCCGGATGATAGGCTGATAACCCATGGTGGTCAAATCGTCCCGATACAGGGTAATATCCAGGGAACCCACCGGAATTTCCTTGTTTTCGATTTTTTTGATTTCCTCCGCCAGGCGCTTGGCCAGCGGTACCCCTTTTGTTCGGATCCCCACCAGTGCCACGTTTTCCACGCCTTTGTTTTTCTCCAGTATCTCATGGGAGATGCGCACCATCGCCCTGCGGATGCCGTCCGCGTCCATGATCGTGGTTTTCTTTATGATATTTTTCATAGCCAGCACCTCGTTATTAAAATTGCCCGTTACGCAAACGGGTTAAAATCTTTTTCATATCCTCCGGCAAAGGAGCTTCAAAGCACAGTTCCTGCCCGGTACGGGGATGGAGAAAACGCAGCGTCTGCGAATGAAGGGCCTGTCCCTGGATGGCAAAGGGAACTTTCATGGGAGAATACTTGGGGTCCCCTACCAGGGGAAATCCCAGATATTCCATATGCACCCGGATCTGATGGGTACGTCCTGTCTGCAATGCGCAGCGCACCACAGTAAAACGTCCGTAGCGTTCCAACACCTCATATTCCGTGACCGCCTTGCGCCCTCCTTCTTGTACCACCGCCATTTTTTTGCGGTCGTTCTTATCCCGGTCGATACGAGTCTCAATCACGCCGGCATCGGTCTTCACATTGCCCCGAACCACACACAGGTAGGTGCGTCTTGCCGTCTTTTCCTGAATCTGGCGGGATAAGGCCAAATGGGCCGCGTCGTTTTTGGCTACGATCATAATGCCGCTGGTATCTTTATCCAGCCGGTGCACGATACCCGGGCGAATCACCCCGTTGATGCCGGACAGAGTTTTGCAGTGATATAACAGCGCATTGACCAGCGTGCCTGTGTAATGATTGGGAGCCGGATGGACTACCATGCCGCGGGCTTTGTTCAAGATGATCACATCTTCGTCTTCATAAATAATGTCCAGCGGAATATTTTCCGGCCGGGCCTCCGGCGCGATGGGCGGCGGAACCCTGACCTGCAGGCTGTCCCCGGACCTGACCCGGTAATTGGACTTCAGGACTTTGGCATCCTTGCACACCCTGCCCTCATTCAGCAGCCCCTGGATAAAGGAGCGGGTATGCCCCGCCTGCTCCGCCAGATAGATATCCACCCGTTTCCCCTGCTCTTCCGGCGGTACAGTAAAAATCAACACCTCCGGAACCGCAGCATCAGACAGCGCCAAGGACTCCGCAGCCGGTGACGCAGCGCCGGATACCTTAGCAGACGGCGTCTCCTGCGCTCTTTCACTAAAGCCTGAAGCGTTCAGGCACTCTTCCGCTCGTTTTGCAACATACTCCATAAAATCAGACCTGCTCCTGTACAAATCGCAATATCCGCCACATTAAACACGGGCCAGATACGAAAATCAAAAAAATCAATCACCAAACCGGTTTCAACCCGATCCCACAGGTTGCCCAGCGTACCGCCTAAAAAAAATCCCGTGCCAAACTGCACCGGACGAGCTTCCGCCAGGATTTCCCGTCGCAGATACCAGACGGCCCCAACGGCCAGCAGCCCCGTCGCCAGAAAAAAACTCCGGCTGTGGGGCAGCATGCCGAAGGCAGCCCCCGGATTCAGCACATAGGTAAGATGAAAGATGTGGTCAATCACAGGGAGGCTCTCCCCCTCTGCCATTAACGCGACAACCGCCCACTTGCTGAGGCGATCCAAAACCAGCACCAAAAAAGATATCCAAAGTAAAACCATCAAACGCTCCTGCTTGTCCATTTGCCCGTAATCGGGAAATTACCTCTTTTATTATAACAAAAACCCCGCTGCCTGTCAGTAAGCAGCGGGGAAAGTTTTCGTTTACGCCGTGAGTGTCGCTTTGCGGCCAATCTGTGTCCATACTGAGGATGTTGATCTGGTGCGGCCTATGTCACCGGTCACCCTGTCATCACCGCCTGATCAATACATGACTTTGTTGGCAATCACCAGGCGCTGAATCTGATTCGTACCTTCATAAATCTGCATAATCTTTGCGTCACGCATCCGTTTTTCTGCGGGATTTTCTTTGGAATAACCGTAACCGCCCATGATCTGAACCGCATCTGTGGTGACCTGCATAGCTACATCTGCCGCGTAGCATTTGGCCATGGCCGCTTCCTTGGTAAAGACTTCGCCGGCATCACGCAGGCTGCAGGCTCTGTAGACTAAAAGACGGGCCGCGTCCACTTTCATGGCCATGTCAGCCACCATGTTCTGCACCATCTGGAAGGAAGCGATAGGCTGACCGAACTGTTTACGTTCTTTGGCATAGGCCACCGCCATATCCAATGCAGCCTGAGCCAAACCAACCGCCACTGCGCCCACAAACGGACGGGCCGAATCCAGAGTCTGCATGGCGATGCGGAATCCCTGTCCTTCTCTGCCTACCCGGTTGGCTTCCGGAATCACCACGTTATCCAAAATCAGCTCGCAGGTATTAGAGGGGCGGATTCCCATCTTATCTTCCTTACGTCCTACTTTGAAGCCCTGCGTTCCCTTGGGAACGATAAACGCGGTCAGACCCCGTATACCGCCGTCTTTCCGGGTATTGGCAAAAATGAGATAAATATCGGCAATACCGCCGTTGGTGATAAACGCTTTCGTCCCATTTAAGGTATAAGTTCCCTTTTCTTTATCATGTACCGCCCGGGTAGCCACGCCGCCTGCATCAGAGCCGGCGCTAGGTTCCGTAAGGGCAAAGGCCGCCAAACCGCCTTCATTTAAAATATCACACCACATACGTTTTTGGGCGTCATTGCCGGCCAACAATACGGGCGCGGTAGCCAGGGAATTCGCCGCCATAGACGTAGCCACGCCCGCACAGCCTTTTCCCAGTTCTTCATACATCATGGCCACAGTCACGCTGTCCAGTCCCAGTCCGCCGTATTCTTCAGGAACAATTACATTTAATAAGCCCATTTCCGCAGCCTTCTCGAACAATTCGGGACGAGTCGCGTTCTCTTCGTCCATAGCCCCGGCAATAGGCGTTATTTCTTTTTCTACAAACTCGCGCACCATTTCCTGCAATTCGAGTTGCTCTTCGGTAAACGAAAAATTCATTGTCATCCTCCTAAAATACGGGCCTTAATAAGTGCTATAGCCACACATCCAGTCCAGGCAGAATACCTGTCCGGCAATCAATACTTTTTGTATTTTATCACATGTCTACCTATATGACAACAATTTCTGTCAGAAAAATCCTACGCTCCGTCAGAAAGATTGCTGCACCCAAAGGGTGCTACACCCAGCAGAAAATTTTGACCTTTGTTGTGCCGTCTATCCGTCAGTCCATGATATTTTGTTTATAATCGTGGTAAAGGCGGTGAAGAACGAGCTGCAACTCCTGCATTTCCAGGAATTTGTCGGACGCCTTGGCGTAATTTCCCGTTTCAATGGACTTTTGAATCTGGGTGAAAAGGCAAGGTTTACGAGCCGCGTCCTTGGCCAGTTTCTCCCGTACCGCCCGGACTTTTTCCCAGGCCGCGTCGTCAAAAGCGGTGCCGTTTTTCTCATCGTGCAGTTTTTTAGCGGCAAAAACATCACAGCGCGCTTCCGGTATAAGGCGGTTGACCAGCTCGGTCTTCCAGCGGATCAGCGCCCCTTCTCCGAAGGAATGCAAGACTTCTTCAGTAAAGATACCACCTTGCATGATCACTTCTTTCTTTTCCGGGAATTTGATCCAGCCCTGCATATTCTCCCATACTGTGGCAGGAGGCTCGCCAAACAAATGGCTGCGTTCTTCCGCAGTAAAATCTTCAAACACATCCGCTTCCGTCCGGTATTCCCTCTCCTGCTCCAGATAAAAGCCTTTTTCTCCTGTTTTTTTGGAAATTTCCTTTTCCAGCTGTTTTAAAGAATACTTTCCTGCCACGCAGGCCTTGATTCCGTCCAACGCCGCCAAATAAAAAGCTGCGATGGCAATGTAAGTATTGGTGTAAGGGTTGGGGGAACGCATCTCAATACGGGTGGCCATCGGATTATCCAGATCCCGGATCAGCCCCGCCAGGATGGTGCGGTTACGGGAGGGAATCGCCGGCGCCAAACCCAGGGACGTCACCACGCAGACCGGCGCTTCAAAGCCCGGTTTCAAGCGGTTGAAAGAATCGGTGGTTGCGGAAATAAAAGGATTCACCGCTTCATAATTTTTCAAAATACCCATCAATGCGCCGTAGCCCACACAGGACAAGAAATCCTTGTCCATCTCGGAAGGGGAAAACAAATTGACCACTTTGCCGTTTTTCATTTTAGCGGCAATGCCCACATGGGTGTGCTCCCCGCTGCCGGCCACACCGGGGATGGGTTTGGCCTGGAAAGAAATATCCAGCCCGTTCAAACGGAACAATTCTTTAATGACGATGCGGGCTAAAATCTCGTTATCCGCGGTTTGCAGCCCCACACTGTATTTCCAGTCCACTTCCAGCTGTTCATTGATATGGGTCATGTGACCGTCAGCATCGATTTTGCCCTTTACGCCGCCGCACTCTTTATGACCCATTTCCGGTTCAAGCCCGTACCATTCTAACATTTCGATGCTCTGCTCCAGCGCCGTGCGGACATTGCCCCGGGTGCGCTGCCAATACATCTCCTGCATGACTTGGGAAGAGGACAACGCCTCTATAGGCGAATTCTCACTGGGTGATTTGACCCAAAATTCCAGTTCCGTTGCCGTCGTGAAAATAATCTGTTCGATGTCTTTGACATTTATCTTTTCTAAACCCGGCATATGGGGATATTGCTTAAATAAGGCCAGCATCTCCGCCTCTACGTAATTCAGGGTCCTTTTAAGAAGAGAGCGAGAATCCACATAATCCCCATTGTGAATCAAAAAACAGGGCAGACGCAAGGTACCTACCATATCCCCCCGGTCGTCAAAATGCTCAAAATTGTAATCCACGTACCAGTTTACATACCGGTCCACTTCCATGTCCACCCGGGCATCATTTAACGTGGCGATACCCGGCAGCACCACAGAAGATCCGTCCGTCTGGGCCGCGCTGCCGTTCAAAAATTTATCCATGTCTTCTAAAAAAATCGTGATGGGGATCTTTTCGTCCGTATCATTCCCTGCCAGATCCACCCCCATGAGAGAAACAAACTTGACTTCCTTATGGTCGGACAAAATCTGTAACAAGGATTCCTTGGTCTGCTGAGACGGTTTGATCACATAAAGCATCTCTTTTTTTCTCATACTCGCTCCGGCTAACTTATGCCTTTCCCCCTTTACCACACCATAAAACAAAACCACCGCTTGCGCACGGATAATACCCTTATCAAACTATTTTTAATATTCATTATTTTAGAAAATAAACC
>R16__coassemble_1448_pt1 | contig 12552 bp, 8 predicted proteins | sample R16__metabat2_low_PE_008 | metagenome-assembled genome bin R16
GGGCCGGCGTGGCCGGTATCATCGGTCCTCTGCCCAAATATATCCCTTTATATGTGGCGGCTTCTGACATGGCCCGTTCTTCCAACCGAAGCGCCCGGGTAAAAATTGTGGAAGATGAGCAGCTGGCGCCGGGCTTGATTTCTTCCATCGTGGTCAGTCAGGCGTCCCTGGCTGCGGATCATGCCGCAGGCGGCAGCGCCCGTATTCGTTTTTCTATTACGGCGCAGGACGGTAAAAACGGGCCGCTGCATATTTTACGGGAAAATATGTACTATGATACCAAGAACATTTTGAAGGCGCTGCCCCAGGAGATGGAAGAAGCGGTGCAGGTATTGCTGCAAAATAAACTGGAAAAAGTAAATATCACCAACATAGACGTGACGCTTGATTTGAGCACGGATCCCCTGATAGCGGAGATTCAACGGGCTTCGGTGCAGGAAAAAGATCCGAAGCCGGGGGATACGATTCATTTGGATGTGGTGTTGAAACCTTACCGCGCGGAAGAGATTACCCGTACAGTAGCCTATAAGCTGCCGAAGGATGCTTCCGGCAACTTGAAGCTGAATGTTCGGGGCGGCGCTTCTATGAATTGGATCCAGCAACTTCTGCGGCGGCAAAAGGAAGACGGCGTGCCGACGGCGAAAGAAAAGGAACAGGCACAGGAAAACGACAAGAAAAAAGAGATCCGTTTACAGGACTATGTGCGTGAGATTAATCAAGCCGACCGCAACAACGATATCATTGTGGAATATACCGTAAAAGAGCCTGACGCGTTTTCTCAGGACGAAGACGGGGCGAAACCCGCAGGCGCGGCGGAAGAAGCAGTGCCGCTGACTTTCAGTTCCATGCTGGCCGGCGGTCGTCATAAACAATCGACCCCCATCGACCTGATCGTGGATGGAGAAGTCAAAGTCACGGTGCCTGTGGCCGATTGACGCGGCTGCCATAAAATTGTCATGAGAGCGTAGTATACTCAGGATAGGGAAAGAGAAGGGAAGGAAAACGATGCTGCGAGATTTGTGTGCCTTATCAGGCGCTTTCGTCCTGCATTTTTGCCGGGTCACCGGACAAATGTCCCTGCTCTTTTTGGACACCCTCCGGCAGATACGTCAGGGCAGCATGCGGGAAACGCTGCGTCAAATGGCTTTATTGGGGGCGGATTCTCTGCCCATCGTCCTGCTGACCATGCTGTGTACCGGGATGGTTTTCTCGGTTCAGACGGCGAAGGAATTTGTGGCGTTGGGGGCTTCTGACACAGTAGGCGGCATCGTGGCCATCGCCATGGGGCGGGAGCTGGTTCCCGTGCTCACCGGTGTGGTAGTGGCCGGCAGAATCGGCGCCGCCATCGCGGCGGAGCTTGGCACCATGAAGGTCACCGAGCAGATTGACGCCTTGCGGGTCATGGCTACCAGCCCTGTGCGCTATCTGGTGGTGCCCCGGTTTTTGGCCGCGGCTTTGATGATGCCTCTTTTGATTGTATTCGGTAATTTTATCGGTAACGCGGGCGGGTATTTTGTGGCTCACTATTACGCGGATATCAGCTCGTTTACTTATATCAACTCCATTCAGCAGTTTTGTGAGGCCTTTGACCTCATCGGCGGTATGATCAAAGGCGTGGCCTTCGGAGCCATTATCAGCACAGTGGGGTGCTTTAAAGGACTCCATGCCGATAAAGGAGCGGAAGGGGTCGGTCTTGCGACCACGGCTTCCGTGGTACTTTCCATCATTCTGATTTTTATAGCAGACTATTTTCTGACGGTACTGCTGTATGTCAATCGATAAGTGAGGCGCTATGGCGGAATCTGTGATTTCTCTGCAAGATCTTACGCTCTCTTTTGGCGAGCATGAGGTTCTGCGGGGCGTGAATTTAGAGGTGGTCAGGGGAGAAACTCTGGCTATCATCGGGCCTTCCGGTTCCGGAAAAAGCACGATCCTGAAGGTCCTTACCGGCCTGTTGCCCCCCGGCGGCGGCAAGGTGTTTATAGAAGGCACGGAGGTTTCCCGTTTGTCGGAAGAGGAGTGGAATGAGATTCGCAAACAAGTGGGCATGGTGTTTCAGTATTCCGCTCTTTTTGATTTCCTCAATGTGAAAGAAAATGTGGCCTTTGGTCTACGACAGCATTTTTCTTTGCCGGAAGAAGAAGTGCAAGAGAAAGTGAGAGCTTTGCTGCAGGATGTAGGTATGGAAGCGGCGGCGGAGCAGTTTCCCGTGGAGCTTTCCGGAGGCATGAAAAAACGGGTTAGCTTGGCCCGGGCTTTGGCTTTCAATCCAAGAATTGTTTTGTATGACGAACCGACGGCGGGTTTGGATCCTATCCGTACCATGAGCATCAGCCGCCTGATACGGGCGACACAGGTGAAACACAAGGTCACTTCGATTCTCGTGACCCATGATATGGAATCCGTATATGTGGCGGCGGACCGGGTCGTTCTCCTTAATGAGGGGAAAATAGCGGCGTCCGGTACCCCGGAAGAGTTTAAAAATTCACCGGATCCTCTGGTGCGCGGCTTTATTACCGGGGAGGAAATAGGGGGAACGACGGAGGAGCTTTGATGAAAACAAGTGAGGTTAAAGTAGGGGCGCTGACTCTGGCCGGCGCTGTTATTCTGGCAGGCATGATCAGTTTTCTGGGCGCCTTTCATTTTTTTGACAGGGGGTATGATCTGTATGTGTCTTATCCTTCGGTCAGGGGCTTGCTGGTGGGAAATGCCGTGCGTTATGCCGGTGTTACAGTGGGAACTGTGAAAGAAACTCGTGTGGAACCCGGTCAGGTGGTGGTTACGATGCACTTGAACGAAGGAATTCAAATCCCGCAGGAAGCGGAATTCCGCATCGGTTCTGACGGCGTCATGGGGGAAAAGTTTGTGGACGTAAAACCCCCTAAAAAATTCAGCGGGGTTTATTTGAAACCCGGCACTAATCTGGCCGGTGAAACCGGCGGCGGGGTGGAGGACTTGATGGATAATTCCGCAAAAGTGCTGACTAAGCTGGAAGGTATCGTCGATGCCCTGAACAACGTGTTTGGCGACAAAGAAGTGCAGCAATCCATGCGGGATGGTTTTCTTAATGCCAGGGATATCAGCAATAATTTGAATGAGTTTACAAAAGTCATGGCTCAATCCGCCCGGGATAACCAAAGGGAAATGCACAATATGGTAGCGCAACTTAATCAAATGAGCGCCCGTATGAATACGGCCATGAGCCATGTGGAAAGTCTGGTGCAGGGCTTGGATAATAATGGGCAGACAGGAGCCAATGTAGCGCTTATGGCCCAAAATTTGGCCTCCACCAGCCGGCACATGGAAGAAGTCTCCAATATGCTGGCGCAGGTAGCGAAGGATCCTGCCACAAAAGAGGACCTGCAGGCTACATTGCATAATATGCGGGGCGTTTCGGAAAGGGCCAATAAAGTCCTGGCCATAGCGGACGGGACCAGCCTGAAGACTCATGCAGATGTACTGCACAGCGTCCGCGGCGGGGACTGGCGCAGTAATTTCGGCCTCACCTTTGCCAAGCCGGGGAAACAGACATTTACCTATTTGGGGGCCTCTTCCATCGGGGACGACACCAAGCTGGACCTGTACCTGGGCAAACGGTTTCATAACCTGAGCGTTACTTCCGGCGCCATGCAGGGCAAGTTTGGGGTAGGACTGGGCTATGATTTCGGCGATACATTCCGTTTATACTCCCAACTGTATGATTTTAAAGACAGTAAGCTGCGGTTGGGCGGCGAAGTGCTTTTAAAAGACGATATCTATCTGACGGGAGAAAGTCTGGATCTTCTGCACGGGAACCGGAACGATGTCTATTTAGGGGTACGAACGTATTTCTGACGACTTGTTCCAAAGTCGGCCGGAGTTTCACACAGTTCACAAAAACGTACCGTTTATTTCACAGGGTTTTTGCCGCAAAGTCTTGCTTTCTCTCCGGATTGCAGCTATAATAAACACGCTGACTTGCCGGTCAGATAATTGGAGGTAATCAAATGACGCGAAAAAGAAGCAGCAGACGCACTGCTATGTTAAGTGCAGTATTCACCTTTTTGCTGATCCCTTCCGTTTTTGCCGCGGAAGCGATGCCCATTGACTTGCAGACGGCCATTGATAAGGCGTTTGCCAGCCATGCGGACATCAAAAAAGCGGAATACGCCACCGATGCGGCCCGGGCCAACTATAACGCGGCCAGAGAAAGCTACGGGCCTGCCGTGACCTTTTCCCAACAGATCGGTAACAGCTACAGCAACGGTCTGAGCCTGTCCGTGCCCATTTATAACGGCACGTTGAACGCGGCGGAAAAACAGGCCAAAGCAGGTTACCAAAGCCGTGTCCTGGGAGAAGAACTGGCTTTTATCAAACTGAAACAGACCGCCACGGACGCCTACTATGCCTTGCTTGCGGCCAAAGACGCGCAGCTGGTCAGCGAGCAGTCGGTCAAGACCCTGGAAGACCATCTGAAGAACGTACAGGCCCAGTATGACGTGGGCGTGGTGGCCAAGGTGGATCTTTTGCGCAGCGAGGTGGAACTGACGTCCGCCCGGCAGTCCCTGATCAAAGCGGAAAACGCGTATAAGATCGCTGAAGCCAATCTGGATAATATTATGGGGATCCCCCAGGATACTCTGCTGGATCCCAAAGAAGCGTTGAATTATACGGCCTATGACGCCACATTGCCGGATTGCATTGAGCGGGCGTTGGTCCACAGGCTGGATCTGCAGCAGAGCCGTTTGCAGGTGAAAGCGGCGGAGGCTGCTCTGAACAGCGCCAAAGCAGGCTGGCAGCCTGCGGTGACCGGCGTGGCCTCCAACAGCTGGAGCAACAACCAATGGCCCGGGAACGATAACGAAAACTGGGACGTAGGCGTCAGGGTCAGCATGGATGTGTTTGACAGCGGCGTGACCAAATCCAAAGTGGCGGCCGCTAAAGCGGATCTGATGCAGGCCAAGGAATCCTACCGCCAGTATACGGATAATGTGCGACTGGATGTGCGCAACAGCTATTACAATCTGCGGGAAGCGGAAAAACGCATTTCCACCACCCAGGTTGCCGTAGCCAAAGCGGAAGAGGATTATCATATCGCCCAGGTGCGCTATGAGGCCGGCGTGGGGACGAACACGGACGTATTGGATGCGCAGGTGGCGCTGCGGGAAGCGAGAAATAATTTCAATACCGCTTTATATGATTACAACACATCTAAGAGTGCGTTGCAGACCGCAACGGGGGTGGAAGCCCGTCCTTCCGACTACAAGTGGCTGAGCTACGGTGATCGGTACGACGTGACGAAAGCTTCTTATCAGGCTGCTCGTGAAGCGACCCAGACAGATAAGGCCATCGCGGAACGGGTGCGGGCGCTGGAAAAAAGCCGGGATGCCCGACGCAAAGCCGCCGGAGAAGCGGATAAAAAGTAAGGAGCCGTGGAGAAGGGACAGATAAACTCCAAAAAATTCACATATTTACGCAAAAGCTCTGCTTGGCAGAGCTTTTTTGTGCTATAATTAATCTGGCATAATATTTTTATTGAGAGCATTTCTTTGTTGTATTTAGTAAATCATGCTGACAGGCAGTTTATTTTATAAAGAAAACCGGGAGTATCGATATGAGTCTGCTTATGAAATGGGTTATCGGCGCGGCAGTGGTATTGTCCGCGCTGTTCGCAGGGTTGACTCAGATAGTGTTGCCCCAGGCAGTGAAACAGATTGTGCCTTCCATCGAAAAAACCGCAACGGAGTATGTGGACGGATCGGTTACGGTAGGAGAGGCTCTCTGGCCCGGCAGCAATGTCATTGTTTTGAAAGATGTGGTTCTTAAGAACCGGGAGCGGCAGACGATTGCGGAACTGCCTGAAACTAGAATCACACTGAATCCGCTACAGGCCGCTACCGATTTGGGGAAAGCCGTCACGGATGTAGTGCTGGACAGGCCGGTGGTGTATCTGCAGGAAAACCAAGAAGCCCGTTGGAATTTTGAAAATCTGATGAAGCCTTCCAAGTCGGACAGTACCGCTTTTTACGGTAAGATTCATGTCCGGGACGGGCGGGTCATGGTGGCGTTCCCCGAGGGCAAGTGGCAATATGCGGTAAACGGACAACTGGACGGTTTGTATCATCCTGATTTTGATTTGGATTTCCGGGTAGAGGGTCCCGGAATGGAGACCGCGAAAGTCACGGGACGGATGACGTCCAAAGGCACCGGCAAGGTGGATATCCAATGTGCTGAAGTGGAGTTGCAGCCTTACGCGCCGCTGGCTTTACGCTTCGGTAAAGTAAAAGAGGCGGCCGGGCGTATTGTCTCCATTGACGCGCATTGGAGCGGCAATGGGACAGAGACGCTTTTGGAAGGCCGTTGTGAGCTGGAGGCAGCCGGAGGTTCTTATGAGGCCGACGGCGGGCCGCTGCGGTTTCGTATAACGGGACCGGTGTCTGCCTCCGGTCACGTGCTTACGGCTGAAAATCTCAAAGTCGCGTTGAACGGTCAGGAAGCGAATCTTTCCGCCAAAGCGGACCTGAGCGATTCGGAGTCCCCCAAAGGACAGGCTTTGCTTACGGCGGAACAGCTGACATTTGCCGGAGAAACGGCGACGCATATCCGGGCGGAAGCAGTCCTGGAAAACCGGGTGGCAGCGGTTAGCCGGTTTACAGCCGCTTACGGGGGAGGGACCGCGACCGGCAGTTTTGTATATGATTTAAAACAAGGCCTCGTTACCGGGCAGGCGGATTTACGCAACGTGACGCTGAGCGGCGCCAAAACCGCAGGGGAAAAGGTGTTGGTGAATGCGGTTCTGGCCGGGGACGGCACCTATGACAGGGAAAAAGGTCGTTTAAAAATGAATATCGCCTCCGATGCCATGAATCTCCAATGGCGGGATACGGTGCTGAATGTATTGGACTTTGATACGGATATAACGGAAAATGAGGCGACGATTCGTAATTTTTCCGCCTTTAGCGGCGGAGGGGCCCTGCAGGCAACGGGCACAATCCGCTACGATGGTCACTATGATCTTAAAGGACGCATGGGGGATATGCCCCTCGCTCCTGTGCTGGCGGTTTTCGGTGAACAGGGTAGCGGTCTGCTTTCTTCCTCCTATCATATTTACGGTCGGGGATCCCGGCTCAATTTTGTGGGAAATACCGCCGTGCGCCGGGTAACCTATAAAGACCTGGCGGTAGAAGAAGGGAACGGTAAACTGGAGATACACGACGGCATAGCGCAAGTCAAAGATTACAGGCTGAACATGAGTCAGGGCCTGCATATGGTGGACGGGACCATCGACCTGCGGGGCGAAGAGCCGGTGACCGATCTGACGGTGCGCACGGAAAATGTGCGTATTGAGCCGTTGCTCTCTGTCTTGCCGGCAGAGCGGCGCATCCGGATGACCGGCAATCTGAGCAATGCCATGAAGATACAGGGGCCGGTATCCGCTCCCTTGGTGACCGGAAATCTGCATATGTTTGACGGCAGCGTGGCAGGTTATCTGGTAGAAGATATCAAGGGAGGGTATCGTTATCAAAACGGCAGTCTGAGTCTGGAAGATGTGATCCTGAAAGCGGTTTCCACTACCGTCAGATTAAGCGGCAAGGTGGATGAAGCAGGGCATTTGGACATTAATGCTGACGCTGAGAATGTAGATTTAAGCCGCTTGCCTTTGCGGGAAGCAAATCTGGCACTTACAGGGTACGCATCTTTCGCCGGTCAGCTGCGGGGGACAAAGGAACATCCCCTTTTTGACGGCACGGTGCGTAGCGACAGCTTTACCATCAACGGCGTGGAAGTGTTGCGGCTGCAAGGCGCTCTCCAAAGCAACGGCCGGGACATTAATGTATTGAAAGGCGGTTTCTGCCAGACCGCTACGGATAGTCAGCTGTCCTCCTACAATCTGGATCTGTCACTGGATAGGGTGAGCCGGGATTTGCGGGGCGTTATCACGGTCTCCCACGGAGACCTGACGAATCTCTTAACAATGGCCCATATGGCTTACCCCATCAAGGGCTTTGCCGACGGTACGGTGACTTTTAACGGTCCCCGTCAGGACACCCTGTTGCAGGGAAACATAACGGATATTAGCATCCGTGAGGTAAAATATGACAGCATGATGTTGCAGGCGCGCTTGAACCAAGGCCTTTTAACGTTAGATGAGGCGCGGCTTATGGAACACAGCGCCGTTCCGGACAAAGGCTTTATTGCCGCAGGCGGTCAGATCGATCTGCGGAACCGGACGCTGCGCATGGAGGCCGGGGCGATTGAAGCGAATCCGGCCCTGCTTACCGCTTTTATGCAGGACCCTCCGGCATTAAAAGGCACTATGAATTTGGCCATACAGCTGGAGGGCAGCTTGGACAATCCATCAGGCAACGGTTCTTTGGAACTTTTGGGAGGTAGTCTGGAGGGCGGCGCTTTTGACCGGGCTATCGCCATGCTGACCCTGCAGGATGACCATATTAATCTGGAACAGATGCTGGTGGAAGAAGGCATCTATAAACTGACCGCTGCAGGGTATGTTCCTTTGGATCTGTTCCGAAGTACGGAACAACGCAGGGATCCCAAAGCGCAGATGAATATTGATGTGGATTTTAACGAAGCGAATTTGGCGGCCTTTACGGCTTTTGAACAGGTAGAATGGGGCATAGGAGACACTGAAGGCCGGCTGCATATCACCGGTACCATGGAAAACCCTAAGCTCTATGGGAACCTGGATGTGAAGGATGGATCCCTTAAATTGAGGGATATGTATACGCCAATCGACAAGATCAACGCCGCTGTGACCTTTTCCGGAAGCAATGTGGCGATTGAAAGGTTTTCTGCGGGACTGGGTCGCGGTACGGTGGAAAGCCGCGGCAACTACGACCTGATGGCCACGGATGCCAAGGCCTATCATATTGAAGTTATAGCGAAAAACGCGGAAATCGATTCGGAAGTTTTCAAAGGTCGTATTAATGGGCAGCTCACTGCGGCACCGGACTATTTCCGCAGCCCCTCCCGCAAGACGGAAGGCTGGAGGCCGAAAATCGTTGCGGCGGTCCGGCTGGACGACGTGCTGATCAATATGCCTACGGTTCCGGAAATGTCCGGCGGCAACAGCAATTTGGGGCTGGATGTGACGCTGACCCTGGGGCCTAAGATTCGGTTGTACAACAAATACCTGTATGATATGTGGCTCAAGGGTGGCCTTACCCTTACAGGAAGCACGATTTTTCCCCGCATTGCGGGCAGTATCGATTCGGAAAAGGGCACAATCACTTACCTGAGAACTCGCTTTACACTGGACAAGGCTTCTCTGAACTGGATCGAGCCGGGCACGTTTTTGCCGAACCTGAGAGTCAATGCCCACACCCGCTTCAGTCGCTACAGGGTGATGATGGAACTGACGGGGCCTTTAAGCGAGGATAATTTGAATCTGGTGCTGCGTTCCGATCCTCCTTTGCCACAGAATACCATTGTTCGCATGCTGACCCTGCAACGTTTGTCCGCAGGCAGCAATGATGTGACAAATGAGGATATGTATAATCTGCTGATCGCCGGGCTGGAAACCGGTCTTTTGGGGGACGTGGAATATGCGGTGAAAAAAGCGCTTGGAATCGATGATTTCCGCGTCTATGTAGGGCGGGTGGAAAATGGTTTGGATTTTGATAACCGTATCCGCAGAGAGTTGACGGAAGAAGAAAAATCGCAGTATAACTTCCTGGTGGCCAAGAATATCACGGAACATTGGAAAATAGGGTATACGGCAAGCTTCGACGGCTTGCACAGCAATCTCTTTACCCAGTATCAGCTATCTGATCATATCAACCTGACGCTTTCACGGGATGAAAATCATGAGCACCGCTACAGCGTAGAGTATCGCATCGCATTTTGACGGGAAAGGAGCCGATCATGCTGCAGGAGTATTTGGCAGAATTAAAAAAAATAAAGCTTCTTACCCGGGAGGAAGAACGGAGCCTGTGGGAGCAGGAAGCAGCCGGTGACGAACAAGCGCATCAAAAATTGATTTTTGCCTATCAGCCCTTGGTTTTTAAAGTGGCTATGGGCTTTCATATGCCGGAAGAGATGACCATGGAACTGGTGCAGGAAGGTACGGTGGGGTTGCTGGAAGCTGCGGAAGCCTATGACTGGACCAAAGGGGTGGCTTTCAGCCTTTTTGCCATTCATCGCATCCGGGGTCGTATGTGTGATTTTCTCAGCCGGGAGCATGCCCAGCCTGCGGTTTCTTTGGATACGGAATCCTTTGACGGATGCCGTTTGGCGGACAGGCTGCCCAGCTTATTCCCGGAACCGGAAGAAGTGGCGGAACGACACGCGGTGGCGGCCCGTGTCACACAGGCGGTGGATCGCCTGCCTTATAAAGAGCAGCAGGTACTGCGGGGGATTTTTCTGGAGGATAAAAGTCCCCTTGATTTGGCGGAAGACATCAACGTGACGGCCGGACACGTCTATCGCTTGCAAAAGCAGGGGGTAAAAAGGGTCCGGGGAATGCTGTCCCGGTTTATCCATGAACTGAAAAAATAAGGAAAGAAGCGCGTTTTGTCTGAAAATCAAAGGAAATCAGAGAAAAACTGCTTTAAATCAAGACTTGAAAGAAATTTTTTCAAGAGAATTTGCTAAGCGAAGCAAGATTATATATAATCATAAGTGAGTTTATTGAGGTGGACGGTATGATGCAGGGAAAATCGGTTTTCAACCGTATCCGCAATGCCCGTAATAATTTGGATAATGCAGAGCGCAGTTTCAGCAGCCATCAGGCGATACGCGGCGAGCTGGACCTGATGCTGGCAGAGGCGGAGCTGCAGAATCTCAGGCAAAAGAGGGACAGTGGGATGTCCTGGACCAGGAGGACCCTGGCTGCCTGCGCGGCGGTCCTGTTGCTGGCAGCCGGAGGTTTGGGCTGGTGGTGGGCCTCCGCTTATGGAGGGCATACGTCCCAGGCCGCATCCCCTCCCGGAAGCCCTTATGCGCTTTCGGAACAGGAAAAACCCAAAGCGGCAGAAAGACTGCTGCAGGAACGGCCTCCGGGGCCGGGGAGCAGCGCTGCGGCTCCAAGCGGAGCGGTGGCACCTTCCGCTTCTCCGGTGGAGGAGAGGACGCCCTTCACAACCGTCCAAGGCGCTTCTGATCCCGTCCGGCTTACCTCGGGGCAGATGCGCCGGTTGATCCGTTCGGGGAAACAGGAATTGAGCAGTATCCGATGAGTCAGTAAGGATGTATTCAGAGAGTCAGATTACCATAACACAACTGAAGTAGGGAGGATTATTTACATTATGAAACATGCGTTCAGTAAACGAGTAGCCTCAGGTCTGGTGACTGCGATGATCATGGCTTCGCCGGTTTTCGCCGAGACGGGGCCGTCTATGTCTCAGACAGTCGATACCAAAGGACGCCCCCAGAACACGCAAACTCAGGATAAGGACATCAAAGCGCCGCAAGATGTGGCAGTTTCCGCCCCGGCGGAAGAGCAGGCGGCCGTCGTTCCGGCAGAGACTGAAATCCTGTCGGAGAATACGGGCGCTGCCCCCCAGGTGAATCCTGAAATCGCTCCCTATCTGAACAAAACCCTGACAAAAGTCAGCATAGAAGGGAATAAGGCGATTCCCACCGAGGAAATCCAAAAAGCCGTGATCAGCAAACCGGGCCTTCAATTGACGGAAGAATCCATCGCAAAAGATTTGCAGTCCATTTACGCCATGGGCTGGTTTTATGATTTGCGGCCTTCGTTTACGGCGGTGCCGGAAGGCGTGCAGGTTACCTATCACGTCATGGAAAATCCTGTCTTTAACCGTCTGGAAGTGGCGGGTAATACCAAGCTTTCCACGGATAAAATCCGGGGCATGGTAGATTTGCCCGAAGGACAGATGGTGAATATCCGGGACGCCACGGCCAAACTGCAGCGGGTAGAGGCGGAATACAAGAAAGAAGGCTATATTCTGGCCCGTATTACCGATGTGAAGCTCTTGCCCGATGGGACTCTGGGCGTACTTATCAATGAAGGCATCGTAGAAGATTTTAAAGTGAAGGGGAACGTAAAAACCAAAGATTATGTCATCCTGCGGGAGATCCGTCTGAAAAAGGGAGAACCTTTCAATGCCACACTGGCTCGCCGCTCCATGCAGCGCATTTACAACCTGGGCTTCTTTGAGGATGTGAATGTGCGCCTGAATCCGGGAAGTCAGCCCAATGCGGTGGAAATGGAAATCTCTGTGGTGGAAATGAGCACCGGTACTTTTGGCATCGGCGCAGGTTACAGCGACGCGGACGGTTTCATCGGTATGATTACCCTGGGGGACAAAAACTTCCGAGGGACCGGCGACAGCGTTTCCATCCGCTGGGAGTTCGGGGGTGTGGACAACCGTAACTATGAATTTACTTATACGAAGCCCTGGCTGGATAAGAAAGAAACCTCAGGCACCCTGTCCATCTATAGCATCACCAACGAATACGCGGATTATGACCGGGATGCCAATGAAATTGCCCGCTATGACAAAAAGCGCGTAGGGCAGGAATTGACTTTTGGTCGTAAACAGGGGTAATATGTCAGCAATTACCTGACGTTGAAACACAGAGACGACA
>R16__coassemble_1466_pt1 | contig 12269 bp, 16 predicted proteins | sample R16__metabat2_low_PE_008 | metagenome-assembled genome bin R16
ACTATCAATTAGGCGTACTCAGTGGCGAAATGGCGGCCGACATTCTTGCCGGAAAAGCCAAACCCCAGGTTATGCCGATTCAATTTCAAAAAGATTTTACCAGTATCATCAACAAGGAGCATGCCGAAAAACTGGGTCTCAAAATCCCTGCTGAACTGGCTCCATTCGCAAAATAACAGAGCCTGATCCATGGATTGTTTATTTTGCTCTTTGATACGCCTTTTCCTGAAAGCGGTCGCTAACGACCGCCACCCGGGTGTGGGTTCCTGTAGATATCACTCCCACGGCATCTCTTGCTTCCAATGCAAAAGTAAAGGTACGGCCTTCCTGTTTGCGCAAGGTTACCGTCACGCTGAATACCGCCCCCAAAGGCGTCGGCGCATCATGGGTCAGAGATAAGGAGGTTCCCACCGTCGTCATAGACCCGTCACAGTATTCCGCCGCCAGTTGCAGCGCCGCGTTTTCATACAAAGCGGCCAAGACAGGCGTTCCCAATACATGTAAAGCGCCGCTGCCCACATTGACCGCCAGCATTTCTTGCGTCACGGTTTTCTCTATCGTTTTTGAAGAAAGCATCCGAATCTCCTTTTATACTTTATACTATGCGGTACTAAGATCTATTTCGCAAAATTTATTTTCCTGTATCGAACAAGGCCTTTTGCTGGGTGAATTCCAGCATCCCGTAAATACCGCCTTCCCGGCCTATACCGCTTTGCTTATAGCCGCCGAAAGGCGCCGCGCAATCCCGAGGGCTGGCGTTAATATACACATTGCCCGCCTGAATACGGCGCGCCACAGCAATCGCCTCCTCTTTAGCTCCGTACACGCAGGCATTCAAACCATACGCTGTGTCGTTGGCGATGGCAATGGCTTCTTCGACATCCTTATAGGTTATCACGCACAACACCGGGCCGAAAATTTCTTCTCTGGCAATCGTCATAGTCCGATTATCAACCTCTGTAAAAATAGTAGGCCGGATATAATATCCCTTTCCTTCTTCCGGAACACCGCCACAGAGAATATTAGCCCCCTCCGCAAGACCTTTTTCGATAAAACCTTTTACCTTTTTAAACTGAGCGGCAGAAGCCACGGGGCCTAATTTTACCTTTTCATCGGAAGGATCGCCTGCCGTATATTCCGTAGCAATGGCTTTCAGTCGTTCTTCCACCGCCGCTTTTTCTGCTTGAGGAATCAGCAAACGGCTGTAAGCGGTACAGGTCTGCCCGCTGTTTAAAAAGATACTGTTAAAGCAGAGCCGGACCGCCTCCGTATAGTCGTTACAACCGGGCAGCAGCACAAAGGGGGATTTCCCGCCTAACTCCAGGCTGATGCGTTTTACACTTTCCAGAGCATGTTGAGAAACCGTGATGCCGCCGGACGTAGAACCGGTGAAAGAAATCATATTGACCAGCGGATGTTCGGACAGCACATTGCCCACTTCTCCGCCTCGCCCCGTCACCAAATTGAACACACCTTTCGGAAAACCGGCCCGGGCAAAGGCCTCTGCCAGCCAATACGAAGATAAAGGCGTATGCTGACTGGGTTTTAACACTACCGTATTGCCCATCAGCAACGCCGGTATGACCTTTTGAATCACCTGTCCCAAAGGATAATTCCACGGCGTGATACAGCCAACGACTCCCACCGGTTCCCGATAGACGGTGGATGCCTCCGTTTTTTCCAACATGGGTACGTGATCCGCCAGATCAATGTAAGAACGGACTCTTGTATACTGGTATTCCACCTGAACCGCTTTGGCAAAAGCATAGGGGGCGCCTAATTCTTTCACTATGATAGCAATCAGCGCCTCTTCCTGTTGCTTAAATAAGTCCAAAAATTTTTCCATCAATGCTTTGCGTTCTTGTAAGGAGGTTGCGGACCATTGGGGAAAGGCAGTAGCCGCCGCCCGAACAGCTTTGTCTACATCCGCGCCATTGCCCGCCGGTACTTTGGCAAATACCATTTGCGTAGCAGGATTCTCCACCTCTATAAACTCCCCGGAAGCACTTTCCACCCATTCGCCGTTAATATATAATTTAGTAAAATCCATGGAAGTCATCTCCTTTCCTCCACCTTGTTCTCTGCCATCGTTTTTCATCACCTATATAACATTATAAATCTCTTACAGGCGTTGTTCAATGGTCGTAACCTTTGCCTATAAAACTTAACACGATCTATCAGGAAAATCGTTTTCTTTTACCAACCTCTTGTTCCATGCAAAGGCAGGCATTCGGAAAAACAAAAACCTCTGAAAGCAGCATATTACCGCGTTTCAGAGGTTATTTTCATTTGGTGCGCCTGAGAGGAATCGGACCTCCGCACCCGGTTCCGGAGACCGGTGCTCTATCCACTGAGCTACAGGCGCGACTCTGTGCGACAAAACCGCAAGAGAAGTACTTCATACCCACTCTATGGTAATTATCGTACGCAAAGTATTATAACACAGTTTAGAATCCATAGCAAATAAAATATGATGACCGAAAAGCGTAAGTGTTGTTCTGCCTTGCTCTCTCACTTCCCTACATTCGTCCGCAGCTGAATCGCTTCGGCAATATGGTCGGGCAAAATCACCTGACTTTCGGCTAAATCAGCAATGGTGCGGGCTACTTTAAGCAAGCGGTCATAGCTGCGGGCGCTGAGCCCCAATTTACAAAAAGCAGCTTCCAATAAGGCATTGCTTGCCTGATCGAGCTTGCAATACGTCCTTACCTGACGGTGATCCATAGCCGCATTGCAGTAGCTTCCGCTCCCCTGCAAGCGTTCCACCTGAAGCGCGCGGGCGGCGCAGACACGTTGCCTTATCTGCGCGGAAGTTTCCTCTCCGCCTTCTTCGCGCAGTGCTTTATATTCCACTCGCGGCACATACACCTGTAAATCAATCCGGTCCAGCAAGGGGCCGGATATTTTTCTCTGATAGCGATTGATTTCAAAGGGACGACAGGTACAGGGTTTCACCGAGTCGCCTAAATAGCCGCAGGGGCAGGGATTTTGCGCACAGGCCAGCAAAAAAGAAGCGGGAAAACGATAGGACCCCTGAATACGGCTGATGGAAACAACATGATCTTCCAGCGGTTGACGCAGCGCTTCCAAGGCCGGACGAGGAAATTCGGGAAATTCATCTAAAAAGAGAACGCCGTTATGGCTCAACGTCACTTCACCGGGTACGGGGACCATGCCTCCGCCGATCAAAGCGCTTAAGGTAATGGTGTGGTGAGGGCTGCGGAAAGGCCTTTCCCGCAGCATGCCCTTATGATCCTTAAGCAAGCCGGCGATACTGTAAACTTTCGTCACTTCCAACGCTTCATCTCGCGTCAAAGGAGGTAAAATTCCCGTCAGTCTCCTGGCCAGCATTGTTTTCCCGCTGCCGGGAGAACCCACCAGTAAAATGTTATGCCCGCCCGCCGCCGCGATTTCCAATGCGCGTTTCGCCACCGGCTGCCCGTGTACATCCGCAAAATCAGGCGCGCCCCCTTCTTCTTGCAGAGCAGGCTGCCATTCTGTATGGGGCAGCGCTTCCAAAACCGGTGTCTGCAAATGCGCCACCAATTCTTTCAGCGTAGTCGGCGTAAAAATATCGATGTCTCCCACAATCTGCCCTTCTTCCCGGTTCCCCTCCGGTATATAAATCTCCTTCAGTTTCCGGTCGCGGGCTTCCAACACCATAGGCAAAATACCGCTCACATTACGAATTACTCCCTCAAGAGAAAGTTCCCCGATGAATACTTTTCCCTGCACTTTTTCCTGAGGCAATACTCCCAACGATACTAAAATCCCGATGGCAATGGGCAAGTCCAGACCGCTGCCGTCTTTGCGCAAATTGGCCGGCGCCAGATTGACCGTAATACGATTTTGCGGAAAAGGAAAACCTGAATTCTTTAATGCGGTCCGCACCCGTTCCCGCGATTCTCGAATCGCCATATCCGGCAGGCCTACGATTTCAAAGCCGGGCAATCCTCGTTCCAGATCCACCTCTACGATGATGAGTTCGCCCTCCAGACCGTTGGGCGTTTCACCTAAAACTTTTGCATACATCCCCTTTCTCCTTTCTCAAAAACAGTGGGGCAAATAGCGGATTTTCGCCGTTTTTCCCCATACCCAAATTTCGATCACATCAAAAGAAATCCGGGAAAAATATCTGTTTTCCTGCTGTAGCCAATGTAAAGCAGCAGTTTTAATACGCTGCTGTTTTACATAAGTTACGGCGGCGCCCGGCGTTCCGTAAGCCAGGCCGGTGCGGGTCTTCACTTCCACAAAGTGTACGGCTTCCTCTGTGTTGGCCGCCACTATATCCACCTCGCCCCATCGGGTATAAAAATTGCGGGTCAAAACCGTAAAGCCGCGGCGTTGCAAAAACGCGGCCGCCACGTCTTCCCCTCTGCGTCCAATCTCTTTACGTTTGATAGATTACGCCCCCTTTCCAATCGGTAAACCGTCTCTTTCCGCATAAATAGAATGGTACTGCCTGCCGGACCATATACCGCAGCAACAGGCGGAAAACTTACCCCTACGCCTGATAGAGGCAGATCACAGCGGAGTGTTTGCCTCAAACCACGCACCATCCACCCGCCTCCTATAGGCTCCACTCTTTCAGCAACACAGCAAGGCCTGGGTCTTCCACCCCATTCTTCGGCTCAAATAAATAGTTTTCCCGCGTTTCCACCGGCGGCAGATTCATACTGCGGAGGGGTTCATAACTGCGTCGATGAATCTTTGTGGCCCCATATTGCCGGATTGCGTCCATATGCAGCTGGCTGCCGTAGCCTTTGTTCCCTTCCAGCCCGTATTGAGGATAGACAGCGGCTAACCGAACCATGAGGCGGTCACGGATTACTTTCGCCACCACAGAAGCGGCCGCAATGGAAGCGCTCAGGGCATCGCCATGAATGATTGGCACAATTTTCATCCCCGGAACATGCGGATGCATGGCGTCTATCAAAGCGACCTGAGGGCGGGGCCGCAGCTGCTGTAAAATTTCTTCCATACCTTCCTGCGTAGCCCGATAGATATTCTTCTCATCAATATTGGAAATACTCACCACATTCACCAAAACCGCTACCGCCTTTTCCAGTACTTCCGGATATAAGGCTTCCCGTTTGGCAGCGCTTAGTTTTTTGCTGTCGTTCAATCCTGCAATAAATACATTATCCGGCAGAACCGCTCCGGCAATCACTAAAGGACCCGCCAGCGGACCCCGCCCTGCTTCATCTACACCGACTACATACCGGACACCCGTCATCGCAAGGTATTCCTTTTCATATTGCAGCATAGCAGCAAATCGTTTTCGTTCCGCTGCCTCTTTTTCGCTTTTTTTATGGTAGGCAAGCAGCAGTTTTTGTACCCCGGAGCGCTTGTCCTGCGTTAACTCCGCCATTTGTTCCTCCGTCGGCTGCCCCTGTAACAGTCGCTTGATTTCCTCGATTTTCACTGCGATTCCTCCCCGCTTTCATAACCTCTGTTCCGTACGGACCGGCCACATATCATTTTAATTGTACTCCGCCAAAAAGATACTGGCAATAAAAAACCGGCCTTGCAGCCGGCTTTTGTGTTATATGCGGTTGAACGGTTCACGCATCATCCAAAGTAAAGCGTCCTAATTTAGCGGTTTTAAATTCGTACAGCACAATTTGCTCCACTTTATTCAGATCGATGACGCCGCCGGCTTTGATACAACCACGTGCGGTACCGATTTTCTCCATCAAGGTGGCAGCAGTATCCTCTGTGGTGACAGTGATGTGATAAAAAGCTTCCAGTTCCCTCGGGTATTTTTGCTGCAATTCCTGCAATAACAGGATCGCTGCGTCACGACGGTCATACACGTCCTCTTTCACGGCGCCGGTCAAGGCCAGATGCAGACCGATCAGAGGGTGGTCAAACTTGGGCCAGAGTACGCCGGGCGTATCCAGCAGCTCCAGTCCTTTGGCAATGTTGACCCACTGTTTTTGCTTCGTAACGCCGGGGCGGTCCGAAGCAATGGCTTTCACCCTGCCTGCCAGCCGGTTGATCAAGGTAGATTTTCCCACATTGGGAACCCCCACGATCATCAGACGCACATCCCGATTGCGCAGACCTTTTTTCAGCCATTTATCCAAAATAGGTTGAGCGGCCTGCTTGACCAGGTTCAGCATCGATTTAACGCCTTTGCCTGTACGGCATTCCAAAGCGCAGACGGGAATCCCTTCCTGACGCAATCGCCGAAGCCAGGCATCTGTTTTCACCGGATCCGCCATATCCGCCTTATTTAAGGCAATGACCCGGGGCTTGTCCCCTGCCATCTGCCGCAGCATAGGATTAATGCTGGAAGCGGGCGCCCGGGCATCCAACAATTCCACCACCACATCCACAAGGCGCAGATTTTCTTCCATCATACGCTTCGCTTTCATCATGTGACCGGGGAACCATTGAATCTTAAAATCTTTTACATCCATACTCATATCCTGTATATTTTCTATGCAGCTCCGCACAGCGCCTTGCGCCAGTCAATCTCAGGGCAGCTTGCGGAACCGGTCCATGGGCCAAAAAGCAAACGAAGCCTTGCCTTTTACCAAACGCAGCGGCACAAAGTCCACATCCGCAAAACGGCTGTCATCGGAATTATTGCGATTATCACCCAACACGAAGATATGATCCTTGGGCACTACCGATTTGCGATAATTGGAATGGTTCAGCCCTTTGGGATCTTCTTTCCATGTGTAATCTTCTTCAATTTTTCTGCCGTTAATCAGTACTGCGCCTTCCCGCATTTCCACCGTATCTCCGCCTACCGCGATGACACGTTTGATAAAATCGCGGCTTTCATCCTTGGGATAACGGAAGACAACGATCTCATTGCGCTTGGGTTCGCCGATCAGGTAGCCGAATTTATTTACCACCAGGCGCTCATGGTTCACCAGCGTAGGATACATGGAAGAACCTTCCACCATGTAGGGTTCAAAAATAAAAGTACGGATCAAAAACGCCAGGGCCACAGCGACGATGATGGAAATCAGCCAGTCGTTTAAAGAATCCTGAAAAGATCCGCCGGATTGTTTGCTCATGCTGTTTACCTCACTTATCCTCTGCTTTTCGCAGGTCAGCAAAATTCATACCACAGGGAAAAATCCATGCCGTCAGCAAAAAGCATACTGCGTAACAAAAAAGGGACTGCCATGGCAGCCCCTTTGACACCCTGTTAGCGGCGTTCACGGATACGAGCGGCTTTACCGGTCAGGTTGCGCAGATAATACAATTTTGCTCTGCGAACGATACCTCTGCGGGCCACTTCGATGCGATCCAGACGCGGGCTATGTACCGGGAAAGTTCTTTCTACGCCGATACCGTAAGAAATACGGCGCACGGTGAACATTTCGCGGATACCGGAACCGCTGCGGGAAATCACAACGCCTTCAAATAACTGTACGCGTTCACGAGTGCCTTCGACTACTTTTACATATACTTTAACGGTGTCGCCGGCACGGAAATCAGGGATGTCAGAACGTAACTGTTCTTTATCCAGTGCTTCAATGATGTTCATTTTTTCCTCCTAATTCATAGACGTTCTTGTGTCTTACCAATTTACTGCACAGCGGACCGTCCGTTTTACGCAAGTGATATTGTACCATAGATGACAATTTGTTGCAAGCGAATTCTTGCGGATTCTTTCGCCTCGCACAAGATTTTTCCGATTCTGCAGACCTATCTGCGGCGGAGCGCCTTATGCAAGCCGCTACGCACCGCGCTGATAGACAATCCTGCTGTTACAGGCTGTTCCGCAACGCTGCGTCTTTTTCTCCGGCTGCCAGTTCTTCCCTGATTTCCTGCAAAAGTTTAGCATCCTGTTTATCCGGCGCGGCCGGCAAGAGGTCAGGACGCAGCAAAAGGGTCGCCTTCAGAGCTTCTTTTCGCCGCCAGCGGGCAATCAGCTGATGGTTGCCGTTACGCAGCACTTCCGGCACTTTCAATCCTTCATAGACCACCGGTCGGGTATATTGGGGATATTCCAAAAGGCCGGTGGAAAAAGAATCTTCCGCTGCGCTGGCCAGCTTTCCCAGCACGCCGGGGATGAAACGGCTGACGGCATCCATGATCAAAAGAGCAGGCAATTCGCCCCCTGTAAGGACGAAATCCCCAATGCTGATCTTGCGGTCCACCCAATGATAGATTCGCTCATCAAACCCTTCATAATGTCCGCAGACAAAAATCAGGCCGGGATATTCCTTGGACCAGGCTTCCGCCAAAGGCTGTTTAAAGGTAGCGCCTCCCGGGCTTAAGGCGATGACCGGCGCGCCGGGGACGCGACTTTTGGCTAAGCGGATCGCTTCCACCACAGGTTCCGGCTTCAGCACCATGCCTACACCGCCACCAAAAGGGGTGTCATCCACCGTCCGGTGCCGGTCCGCGGAAAAATCTCTGGGATTGATGCATTCCAGCGTTAAAAGCCCTGCGTCCAAACCGCGTTTCACAATGCTGTGGGCGCAGGCTGCTTCAATCTGTTCGGGAAATAATGTGATAAAAACGAATTTCATCGTATATCTTCCTCATCCCAACGTGGCAGACGGACGACAATTTTACCGCCGGAGATATCAATCTGACGGATATTTTCAGGAATATCCGCTACCAGAATCTCTTTCCCCCGGGGCGGTTGAATCACATACACATCGGCGCTGCCGTTTTGCAAAATATCCTTTAATACACCGATGGGGACGTCTTCTTCATCCACCACGGGCAGTCCCAAAAGGTCGCCGATATAATAGCGTCCTTCCGGCAGTTCGGGCAAATCTTCCCGCAGTACCGATATTTTTTGTCCCCGAAGAGCTTCGGCTTCTTCTATACTGTTGACCTCTTCCATCCTGGCCAGGATCAGATTTTTATGGGGACGGGCATTTACGATATGCAGCTTTCGGCCATCAGGCAGCAAAAAGTAGTCCAGTTCGTAAAAAAGCTGCACGTTGGACGTCAGCGGCATAATACGTAAATCGCCCCGCACACCGTGCGGAGCGACAATTTGTCCTAAGACGATATGTTTCATCGGATTCTCACATGCGGAAGGCGATAATTTTTCCGTCTTCCGTCAGAATTTCAGCGCCCATGAGAGCCTGCAGGTCGTCGCCCACCTTTACTTCCACGGTACGTTCCAAAGTGCCGTGCCCCACTTCAGCGCCTAACTGCAATTCCTGAGCCCGTTTCAGGTTTTCTTCCGCCTCTGCTTTCGCATCGGTACGTTTTTTACGTTCCATCTCAATCTGCTCACGCAGACGGGGAGCGGCGGAAAGGTCGTTGGCAGCCTGATTCATCACCTGTTTGGCCTGAAAATCAAACTGGTCCAGATCCATCTGCATCTGTTGTATGGTGTTTTGGAGATCTCCAATAATTTTTAACTTCAAATCTTCCGTTACTTTTGCTTTGATTGCAACAGGAACACGAACAAACATAGAATCTGCCATTTTTATACCACCTTTTATCAGGATATCGTATAATCCGGATTAAACGATCTCTACGATTACTTTTACGTTCTCACGGGTTGCAACGGCTTTCATAACAGAACGAATGGCCTTTGCGATACGGCCTTGCTTGCCAATTACTTTACCCATATCTTCAGGAGCTACATGGAGGCGGAGTACGGTAGTCGTACCGGTAGTTTCCTCCTCCACAGCCACTGCAGACGGATTGCTGACCAAAGACTTGGCCATAACTTCTACCAATTCTTTCATGCAATTCACGCCCCTTCAATCACTTCACATTCTTTGCTTCCGCAAATTTTTTCATGATCCCCTGTTTGCTGAACAGGTTTCTCACGGTATCGGTGGGTTGCGCGCCGTTACCCATCCACTTCAGCGCTTTTTCCTCGTCGATTTTTACATCGGCGGGAGTGCGGGTAGAATCATAGGTACCGATCGTTTCGATGAATTTGCCATCACGCGGAGAGCGGGAATCAGCAACCACAATACGATAGAAAGGAACTTTTTTAGCGCCCATACGTTTTAAACGGATTTTAACTGCCATTCAATTTCACCTCCTTAATCTGATATCCATACATAGCATTTTTATTTATGCATAAAGGGAAGCATTTTGCCGCCCTTTGAAGCAAACTTGGCCATACCCTGCATACGTTTCATCATCTTCTTGCTGTCTTCAAAATTTTTCAGCAGACGGTTCACATCCTGTACCCGCATACCGCTGCCGGCCGCAATGCGTTTCCGGCGGCTGCCGTTGATGGTTTCCGGCTTTTGCCGCTCTTTAGGGGTCATGGAGCGGATAATGGCTTCCACCCGGGCAAATTCCTTTTCATCCACGTTGGCGTCTTTCAGCTTTTGGCTGAGGCCTCCCATACCGGGAATCATCCCCAGGATGGTGTCCAGCGAACCCAGTTTTTTGATTTGCTGCATCTGTTCCAGAAACTGCTCCAGCGTAAATTCATCTTTCCGGAGCTTCTTTTCCATTTCCAGCGCCTTGGCCAGATCCGTCGTATCTTTAATTTTATCGATCAGGGAGAGGATATCGCCCATACCCAGGATGCGGGAGGCCATACGGTCCGGATAGAAAGGCTCCAGCGCATCCAGTTTCTCGCCCATGCCCACAAACTTTACGGGGCATCCGGTCACCTCCCGCACGGAGAGCACCGCGCCGCCTCTGGCATCGCCGTCCAGTTTGGTGATGATAAGCCCTGTAAGACCCAGCGTCTTATGAAAGGTATCGGCTACGGTGACCGCATCCTGACCGGTCATCGCATCAATGGTCAGCAAAATTTCGTGAGGCTGTACCGTCCCTTTGATATTTTGCAACTCTTCCATCAGTTTTTCATCAATATGCAACCGGCCTGCCGTATCAATGAGAATCGTATCGCAGGCCAGATATTCCGCCTTTGCCAACGACTGGCGCGCGATTTCTACCGGCGATACCTGATCGCCCAGAGCAAACACCGGAACCCCTACCTGTTCGCCTAATACCTGCAGCTGGGTGATAGCTGCCGGACGATATACGTCGGCTGCCACCAGCAAGGGTGTTTTATGCTTTTTCTTCAGATTATAGGCCAACTTGCCCACCGTGGTGGTTTTACCGGCGCCCTGCAAACCCACCAGCATGATAATGGTAGGAGGTTTGGAAGCCACGGCCAGCTTTTCCTGAGTGCCCCCCAGCAGGTTGGTCAGTTCTTCATCAACGATTTTTATAATTTGCTGGCTGGGACTTAAATTCTGCTGAATTTCGGCACCCAGCGCCCGCTCTTTGATTTTTCCCACAAAGTCTTTGACGACTTTAAAGTTTACGTCAGCTTCCAGTAAAGCCATACGCACTTCGCGCAGTGGGGCTTTTAAATCTTCTTCTTTGATTTCTTTCGTGCCGCGGAACATCTTGATCGCGTTCTGCAGACGTTCGGATAAACTCTCAAAAGCCATTTCTTTACCTGCTTTCGTTCTGGTTCAGTTCATGCAATATTTCCCGTACACGGCGCAGACGTTCTCTTTCCCCGTCTCTGCAGCCGCCGGACTCCGACACTTCCAACAGGCTTTGGGCCTCCGCCAAGAGACGCCGGCTGGTTTCCGTGCGTTGTAAAAAGCCTAACATCGTTTCATATTGCTCCAGGGCTTGTTCCACCCTTTTAAGCAAATCGTGGACAGCCTGGCGGGAAACCTGCATTTCGTCAGCGATCTCCGCCAGCGAATAGTCTTCGCAGAAATAAAGCTCCAGGCAAGACTGTTGTTTTTTGGTCAGCAGAGAGCCGTACATTTCGTACAGACTGCCAAACCGGATCCGATTGGTAAAATCATTGACCGTCATGGCGCAACCGCTCTTTCTCATCTCATCCACATAACAAAGGTATTATACTGAGAAAAAAGCAAGCTGTCAAGTATTTTTACTTGACAGCTTTTACCCTTTTGTTTACCGCCGTAGAGGGGGCTTTCCCTGTTTCATTTTTATGGAACAGCTTGCACCCCTTTGCGTGACTCTTATTCCGTTTCTTCCGCAAACAGAGCTTCGGCAAATTTTTCCGGCTCGAAAGGACGGAAATCCATCAGCCCTTCGCCCACGCCGATCCATTTGACCGGTAAGCCCAATTCTTCTTTAACGGCAACCACCACGCCTCCTTTGGCCGTACCATCCAGTTTGGTCAGAACCACGCCGGTCACCTTGGTGGTTTCCATAAAGATTTTCGCCTGGCTGATGGCGTTTTGCCCGGTCGTAGCATCCAGCACCAAAAAGACTTCATGGGGCGCTTCCGGAATCTCCCGTTTAATGATACGGTCGATTTTTCCTAATTCATTCATCAGATTGACCTTGTTGTGAAGACGGCCTGC
>R16__coassemble_1481_pt1 | contig 11983 bp, 9 predicted proteins | sample R16__metabat2_low_PE_008 | metagenome-assembled genome bin R16
ATTTATGGTACAGTATAAGTGAAAAAAGAAGTACCACAGAAAGCCCTTAAGGAAGGTTTCCGGGAAAGGAAATGAGGATACTTCGGAAAAGTAAAGAAAGGAGTGGTTCCCCCGAAACAGTGAGAAGCAGTATAGGATTCCCAGAGAAGGATGTTGCGGTTGCAGGCAGCGCTTGCGAGCGGAAGTTGCAGAGAATAATGAGAGAAAAGTAAATTGCAGGCAACGAGAATAGCGGTGAGAGCATGCGGTGACAGTAGCAACATAGCAAGAACGGAAGGAGTTATAAGAGGGTTCGCAGTAAGTGTCGAGAAACATTGATCCGATAAGGAAAGTACCTTGCAGCAACAAGGGAAAAGTAAGTTCATGGAAGCAAGAGGTCGATTCCAATGCAGAGTGTAGATGAAATTCAGGTTTAAAAGCCCGTGCATCGTAACAACGACGGCACGGGCTTTTAGTTTGCGCAAAAAGTGTCAGCGGTCTTTATCTTTTTGGTGCAGATCTTTTTTAAATTGTTTCATGTACACATGCTCGGCAGCCAGCTCCTGCAACAGATGACGGCCGCTCCAGCAGCGGTTATGAACTGTCAGCATGGCTTTTAATTCCACGTCTTTCAGCTTGCTGCGTTTGAGAGCACTCAAAAAACGATTCAGCAAAGGCATGTCAAAACCGCATAAAAACACCATTTCTTTTTGGGCTGCCTGCATCAAAAGCTGCACAGCGGCTTTTTTTACTGCCGTAGGGTCTTCGCCCGCTTTTTCCGCGGCTTCTTCCAACGCCTGCTGCAGCTTCGCTTCCTCATTGGCCGGCGGATTCACCGCTTCTCTGGCGCAATCCTTCAAGCCTGCCAAAAAACCCACCGCGTCATTCATTTCCTCCGCCGCCACCGGTTTGCAGCCTACTTTGAGCATCATGCAAAGCTGCCGCAACTGCGCCAGCCGCTCGGCGCTGAAATGATACGCCAATATAACTTTATTCATCCTCAGGTCCTCTTACAACAATTCTTTCAGGACAATGGTCTGTTCCCTGTCCGGCCCCACCGACACGATGCCCAGTTCCACTCCGGCCACTTCGCTCAAGCGCTGCAGATATTTTTTCGCGCCTTCGGGCAGTTCTTCATAGTTGCGGCATTTGGTGGTATCGGTCATCCAGCCGTTGAATTCTTCATATACGGGTTCTACCTTGCCGAGGGTTTTCAGGCTGGCAGGGATCTGTTTAATCTCCACCCCGTCAATTTTATAACCCACGCACATTTTGAGCTTCTGCATATGGTCCAGTACGTCCAGCCGGGTAACGGCCAAGGCGTCCAAGCTGTTCAGACGCGCGGAATACCGCAGCATGAAAGCATCCAGCCAGCCGCAGCGGCGGGGACGTCCGGTTACGGTGCCGTATTCATGGCCGGTTTCTCGAATCTGATGTCCCGGGCCGTCCACATCCAGCAGCTCGGTTACGAAAGGACCTTCCCCCACCCGGGTGGTATAGGCTTTGACCACGCCTACCACGTGATCGATAAACAAAGGACCTACGCCGCTTCCCGTAGAAGCATTGCCGGCCGTAGGGTTAGAACTGGTCACATAAGGATAGGTGCCGTGGTCGATGTCCAAAAAGGTGGCCTGCGCCCCTTCGAACAACACCTTTTTATTCTGCTCCAGCAGCTCATCCAAAATCACGCCGGTATCCGTTACATAGGGCCGCAGCTGTTCTCCGTAAGCCAGATACTCGGTCAGAACCGTTTCATAATCCAGAGGAGCCGCGCCATAAATTTTGGTCAGAACGGCATTTTTTGCCTCCATGTTGATTTTCAGCTTTTCCGCAAAGACGTCCCTGTCGATCAAATCGCACATGCGGATGCCTGTGCGGGCCACCTTATCCATATAACAAGGGCCGATTCCGCCCCGGGTCGTACCGATCTTGGCGCTGCCCAGCGCTTCTTCCTGCAACGCGTCCAGCAGTTGATGATAGGGCAGGACCACATGAGCCCTGTCGCTGATGGCGATACGGCTGATATCCACGCCTTTTTCGTGCATTTCTCTGATTTCCTGCAGCACTACGCCGGGATTGATCACCACCCCATTGCCCAGGATACAGACTTTCCCATGGTATAAAATACCGGACGGAAGCAAACGCAGCTTATAGGCCACCTCGTTGACCACAACGGTATGTCCCGCATTGGAACCGCCGCTGTAACGCACTACCGCGTCTGCTTTTTGCGCCAGATAATCGACGACTTTGCCTTTACCTTCATCGCCCCACTGGGCACCGATGACTACTACTGATGACATGTGACCACATCCCCCTAAAACCTGACTTACAAACCAAACCGCGCAAAAATGGTATCCACATGTACCAGCATCGGATTCACATCAAAGCAGGCCTTGATTTCTTCCGGTGTCAGGTACTTTCTCACCTCTTCATCCCGGCAAAGATTCTCATAAAAATCTTCACCCTGCAGCCAGCGCTTCATGGCGTTGCGCTGCACCCAGCGATAGGCCGTGTCACGAAACGCGCCTTTTTCCACCAGGGCCAACAGCACTCTGGGGCTGTAGATCAAGCCGCCGGTCATGTTCAGGTCTTCCAGCATCTTTTCCGGATAGACCAGTAATGTATCGATTAAATGGATGGTTTCATGCAAGATATAATCCAAAGCCGTAGTGGCATCCGGCAATATGACCCGCTCCACAGAGGAATGGGAAATGTCCCGCTCGTGCCACAGGGGAATATCTTCAAAGGCAGGCAGCGCATAACCCTGAATCAGACGGGCCATGCCGCAGATTCGTTCACTGCGCACCGGGTTGCGTTTATGGGGCATGGCGGAAGATCCCTTCTGTTTGGAGCTGAAATACTCTTCCGCTTCCCGCACTTCCGTGCGCTGCAAATGGCGCACTTCCAGGGCGATTTGGGACAGCGTTCCGGCAATCACGCCCAAAGTGGCGATATAAGCCGCATGGTGATCCCGCTGCACTACCTGGGTAGCCACCGGTTCCGGCCGCAAGCCCAGCTTTTCACAAACATAGGTTTCTACATAAGGGTCTATGTCCGCATAAGTGCCCACTGCGCCGGATAATTTCCCCACGCACATAGTTTCCGCCGCCTGTTTCATCCGTTCGATATTGCGCAGGGTCGCGCTGTACCAAAGCAGCAGTTTCAGACCGAAAGTGGTAGGTTCCGCATGAACCCCGTGGGTACGTCCGATGGTAGGCACATATTTGAATTCCACAGCACGGCGCTTCAGCACCTCCGCCAGTTTTTCCAGATCCTTTAGGAGCACGGCGGAAGCCTGTTTGACCTGCACATTCAGACCCGTATCTTTCACATCCGTAGAGGTCAGGCCCATATGGATGTATTTGGCCTCATCACCAACGTACTCTCCCACAGCGGACAAAAACGCGATGATATCATGGTTAATTTCCCGATCGATCTCATGGATCCGCGCTACATCAAAATTCGCTTTTTCTTTAATAACCGCCACGGCTTCCCGGGGGATGCGCCCCAGTTCCGCATTCGCTTCGCAGGCAGCGATTTCCACATCTAACATGGTCTGCCACTCATTGCGTTCGTTCCATATCTTTTCCATCTCCGGACGAATATATCTCGGAATCATAGTTTGCCTCTTTTCCTGCCAAAATTATGCCATAATGATAGCACTTTTCGCTTACGGGACACAAGAAAATTCGCCTACTTCGCCTACTTTTCATGAAAATTTCATGGTTCCCGTTGCGTCGTAAAAAACGTATCGTAGTGAAAACTCTATCTGCTTCTGCCCCCGTCTTCCGGACGCCGGGCCAAACTGACAAACTTAGTACATTCGTTCCGAAAGAACAGGTTGACTCGCCCTACCGGGCCGTTGCGGTGCTTGGCCACGATCAGCTCGGTAATATGCGTAGGTTCCTCGTCCGCGCTTTTGTAATAATCATCCCGGTACAAAAACATGACGATATCCGCATCCTGCTCCAAGGAGCCGGACTCCCGCAGATCCGACAGCATGGGCTTTTTAATCTGCCGGGCCTCCACGCCGCGGCTTAACTGGGAAAGAGCCAGGACCGGAACGTGCAGTTCCCTGGCCAGCGCCTTCAGTCCCCGGGAAATTTCCGAGACTTCCTGTTGCCGGTTATCGGAACTGTTTTTGCTGTTCCCCTGCATCAATTGCAAATAATCCACCACGATCATATCCAGACCGTCCTGCGTCTGAAGACGGCGCGCTTTAGACCTCATTTCCATAATGGAAATTCCCGGGGTATCATCAATAAATATCTGGGCGCCCGCCAGACGGTCCGCCGCCTTCCAAAGCCTGTCCCAGAAATCCCGGTCGGCCCCTTCCCCCTGCATACCGCCGCCCACACGCAGCCTTTGTGCATCCAGTTCCGCTTCCGAACAGAGCATACGCTGCACCAGTTGTTCCCGGCTCATCTCCAGGCTGAAGAACGCCACTTTTTTGCGAGGCTCTTTTGCCCCTGCTCCCCGGATGGCCACGTTTTGGGCAATATTCAGGGCCAATGCGGTTTTTCCCATGGAGGGGCGGGCCGCCAAAATGATGAAGTCGGACGGGTGCAGACCCGCCGTCAACATATCCAAATCCGTAAAACCCGAGGGCAGGCCGGTGATAGGCTGTTTCCTCTCCAACACTTCATTAATATGGTCCACCGTGGCCGTGACCACCTCCGAAATGGGTACGAAATCGGCGCTGCCCTTGCGGTTGGAGATATTCAGGATGGTTTTTTCCGCCTGATCCATGATATCTTTTACTTCCTCGGCGCCTTCATACCCCATGGAAGCGATAGCAGTACCCCCTTCCACCAGTTGACGTAGGATGGATTTGTCTTCCACGATTTTCGCATGGTATTTTACGTTGGCGGCCGTAGGAACGGCATTGGCCAGCAATGTTACATAGGCGATGCCGCCCACTGCTTCCAGTTTATCCTGTTTTTTCAGTTCGTCCACAACGGTAATCATATCCACCGGCTCATTTTTGCTGTGTAAGGCCAGCATAGCGCTGTAAATCACCCGGTGCGCTTCCCGGTAAAAATCTTCGGGGAGCAACGTCTCCGTAACAGTACCGACAGCGTTTTTATCAATTAACATCGCTCCCAATACTGATTGTTCCGCCTCTATATTTTGCGGAGGTACTCTGTCCTGCATGTTCTCCACCTGCTTTGTTGTCGACTGCCATGAACGCTTTTCTGGCGCTCCATTCCGCTTTACAGGCTTCTTTCGCCTGTACTGCTCGACAAAATTGTTTCGTTATATACGGCCAACCGCCTCACTGTCCATCCGGTTCCACCAGCACCGTAAAGCCTGCCGCCACCTCCGGATGCAGCCTGGCCACTGCCTTATAAGAACCGGGCTGTTTTACAGCCTGCTCCAGTTCGATTTTGCGGCGGTCGATTTCCAGACCGGTCTGCCGCAGCAACGCTTCCGCCACATCTTTGGCTGTCACGGCGCCGAACAGTTTACCGTTAGCACCGATTTTTAACTGCAATTTCACTGTCACCTTTTCAAGCTGAGCCGCCAGCACCACCGCCTCATCTTTTCTCTGGGCTGCGCGATGAGCCGCCACTTTCTTATCCTGCACAGCCTGATTCATATTGGCAGCGGTCGCCTCTTTGGCCAGATTCTTGGGAATCAGATAATTCCTGCCATAGCCGTCCGCTGTCTCTACGATATCCCCTTTTTTCCCTAATTTTTTTACATCACTCAGTAAGATTACTTTCATCTTTTTCTTTCTCCTCTGCTTCTTCCAACTGTTTTTTCGTCAATTCGATAATTTGTTGTTTCACGGCATCACCGCTGCTGTGATTCAGCTGTACGCCGGCCACCGTCTGATGGCCTCCGCCTCCCAGGCCCTCCATAATGACCTGCACATTGACGGTGCCGTCGCTGCGGGCGCTGACGGTGACGGAACCATCGGTGCATTCGTTGATCACCACGCCCACCGAGATGCCGTTCACGTTGATCAGGCTGTCAGCAGCTTGGGCCGCCAAAATGTTCATCTCATTGCTTTTTTCCACGTTCCGGTTGAGGGAGATGGCAAGATGAGGCAAAGGCATCTCCGCTTCCGCAATCAAGCGATACCGTTCCCGGAACGAAGCCAGGTCATCCTTGAAGAGCTGGCGCACCAGAGAAGGATCCGCTCCGCTGCGGCGCAACAGAGCTGCCGCTTCAAAAGTCCGTTCCCCTGTCTGCACGTTGAAATTTTTTGTATCCACCACCAGACCGCAATACAAGGCCGTAGCTTCGCCTCGGGTAAATTCCAGCTTATCGTTAAAGTAGCGGGTCAGTTCCGTGACCAGCTCGCTGGTGGAAGAAGACGAAGGCTCCATGTATTGCAGAATCGTGTCGTCGATCACATCCTCCGCCCTGCGGTGATGATCGATGATGATCCGGTTTTTAGGGATGGCCGCCAGAACTTTTTTGCCGGCGCTCAGTACAGCCCGGTGATGGTCTACCAGCAACAACAGGCTTTTAGGCGTAACTTCCGGCAGCGCTTCTTCTTCATGTAGAAATAAATCCACATAACGTTTGTCTTCTTCCGAAACATTTAATTCGTCGCTAAACACAAGCATCTTCAGTTTTGACAACGAAATACTATCCTCGCTGACCACGATAAAAGTGGGTTTTTGCAGGGACAAGGCCAACTTGGCCACGCCGATGGCTCCGCCCAGGGAATCGTAATCTTCATTGACATGCCCCATAACGAAGACTTTTTCCGCCGCTTCCATCTGTTCATAAATGGTACGTGCCACAATGCGGGCCCGGACACGGGTGCTTTTCGCCGAAACCGCATTCGTGCCACCAAAATATTGCAATTCTTTATCAATTTCCACCACAGCCTGGTCACCGCCGCGCCCCAGCGCCAAATCCAGCGCTTTGGCCGCATGCCGGCTTACTTCCTGCAAGGTACTGCCGTCCTTGGACACACCGATGCTCAAGGTGGGCAGAATCTTACTCTCGGTATGAATCTCCCGCACCTTATCCAGAATGGAAAATTTATCGTCCAGCACCTTTTGCAAATTACCGAAACTGAAACCGGCCAACATGTTTTCTTTATTGATGCGGATAATAAAGCCTTCCAATGCCTCCGCCCATTGGGTCAGCGCCGCATTCATCTCTCCCTCCAGGGAGGCCCGTGCTATTTCACTGAGGCCCTTGGTGGCATCTTCGTAATTATCGAAGCGAATGTAAGCCAGGCACAGTCGTTCCTCCTGAAAGCGTTGTTTCAGAAGCTCCCATTCCGTAACGTCGGTCAAATATAGCATAAGGCTGTTACGGCTGCCGCTCAGCGCCGATGATTTGGCCCCCGATTTGGACTGCACGCTGCAATACTTCATCAGATAATAGCGCCCGTTCCGTTCAATCACCTTGCTGTTATCCTTCACGCACATGGTCTCAAAAGCGTTGGGCGGCAGCGGCAGCAACTCTTCCGGCTTTTTCCCGTCCGGATTTTTAATGCCTGTCCATTCCTGAAACTTTTCGTTTTTCCACTGCAATTTGCCATCGGCAGAAAATACGGCCATCCCCACATCCAGGTTACGGGTGGCAAAATGATTCGTCCGTTCGATATTGCGAATCACATCGTCCAGGTAATCCGTCATGACCACCCTGCTGTTGTCCAAAGAACGGCGCGCAAACCATATTACAGCCAGTACAACAAGAATGCCGATGGGAATAAAAGCCGGCGCGATCACACAAAGGATCAGCGTCAGTATGATAATCAGCGCCACATAAAGACTTACATCCTGCCAATTGGAAAAAAGATTTTTATTCAAAAACATTTACTTTACTCCGCTTTACTTCTTACTTATTACTTATTTTCTTACCGATCTTTTCGTACCAGTTTTACCGCTTTACCAACGTCCGCTGCCCGCACGATTTCTCTCTCCTGCCGCCGGTTTCGAGGGCGCCCGAAAGCCGTGGCCCGGTTACGTCTTCTTTTTCCTTAATTTGCGGGCGTCAAACAGAATATCATAACCGCCCACATAAGTCATAACCAGACTCAGCAACGGAATCAGCAGTGTCAGCGGAACCAGCACCTTCATCCACCAGGCCGGTTTCTCGTTCTTTTTCAGATACCAATGTACGCAGACCAGTCCCTGCACTACCAGCAGCATGCTGCTGATGGCCCAGATATTAGCGGCTACCGGGTAGGCCGCCTGGCTCTTGTCACCCTGAAAATACTGGAGCGCCATAAGGCTGATCACATAAGCGATGGCCACCACGGGAGGAAAGGACCATTCTTCTGCCGGAGGGAACTTGCCGAACTGCTCTCCCGTCTTGCCTAAAATCTTGCCGGCCGCCCAATAATTGATCACCACCAGGATGGGAGCCATGAGCATCATGGAGCCGGGCAGGATGATTTTGATCATGGAGACGGTTTCCGTCATTTGGGCCGTGAAGCCCGCGGCCTGCTCCGCGCTCATGCTGCTTCCCAAAGAAGCCGCCATTTGCGGGATGGCTTCATCCAAAGAGTGAAACATCATCGCTACCGGATCGATTCCCATAACATACAGCGCCAGCAGCAGGTTGATGCCGATGCTGAACAAAGCGCCCAACGAAGCGTAAAGCAACAGCTTTTTGGCGGGAAGATGCCTGTGCATACATTCGCCCAGCACAACGCCCATGATGCCATAGACGCCGATAAAGAAAAGCGCGTGCACCGGATTGACCAGCATAGCCACCAGAACCGTTGCCACAACAGCCGCCATAATGCTCCAGCGCATGCCGTTGCGCATACCGCAAATCACCAGAGGCAGCGGCATAATCAGATTCAAAAAGATGCCCATAAAAGGTACATAGGCAAAAAGAAGATTAAAAACGATGGCGATGGCAGCGCAAATAGCGCCTTCCACCATAGCCGATGTGCGCCCTTGATAGGTTAAAGCCACAATTGCCTCCTGCGGAACGATGCTCCGCATTTTAATGTTAAGATAGATTTTACCGCAAGCCTGTCACAAAAAAGGACACACTCTTGCAGTCTATGTTTTATTTTACACCATATAGAGCAATTTAGCAAAAGAGGACTTAGAATTCACATCGTAAGGACAATCACATCAGGTCGTATCCCCGGCAAAGGAAGCAAAAGAAAATGCCCGGGAAGCGGTCTGCGCTGGTTCCCTCTCTCGTAAAGAAAAGATGGGAAAAGCGGGACACGCGCCCGGACTTTACCGTCTGATCGGATCGAACCGCTGCCCCCAGGCAGCTTGCCATACCGTTACAGCATCACGTTGGCCTTCAGTTTCAGGCCATCCTCCACCACGCTCAGATTCGTCAGATGGATTACATCCAACACGGATTTTTTCAAGAAACTGGTTTTTCCAAGCTGGCTTTCACGCAGCGTTTTGCTAAAATCCAAGCTGATGACGCCGCTTTCGTAGGTAGTGATCACGCCTTGATTTTCAATGGTCACCTTATCAAAAGCCATATCCAAAATAGCGATAATAAGCTTATCGCCCACTGTGTTGACCACCAGGGAAGCGAAATCATTGTTGAAAATATCAAACCCTTCTACCTTGATGTGCGCACAGGCCTCCTGCCGGTCCACATAAAAATCCAACACTGACAGTTTGAGTTCCAACGTACCGTAAGTATTATGCTGCAAGCTCATACGCAGCCGGTCCGGCGCTAAAAAACCGACCTCTAATAAGGCAAAATCGCTGCCGGTCAACGATTTGGTCATATACTGTTTGATCTCACTGTAGGGGATCACCAGTTCCCCCCTAGAAAGCTGCTGCCAGTTTTGGGCCGATATCCAGCGGTCGCTTTTATTTTTGAGCGGATTCACAATGCGTTCGTTGAACCCTTTGATTTTTTGGCTTAACGTCGTTTCCGCCTGATCCGCTTTGTTCTTCATGTTGGTAAACAAGTCTTCGGTTTTCAGGTTTTTGACCTGCTGTTTCAAGGCATGCAAATCGAAAGTACGGCTTTCATCCCCCAAGGGTTCCTCCTTACAGTCCATATTGCTGAACGTATCCGCATTTTCGGCCCCTTCTTTACGGGCCTTTTCATAGACTTCCCGAAAGGCCGCGATGTCTTCCGGACGTCCGGCTTTCAACCAGGCATTGGCAGCTCTGCCCACGCCATAGGTGATGGAAACTGCCAGAGGGACCTGAATCACGGGGATCGGCAGCAACGTAAATACCGACTGCCCCACAAAGGTCGCTCCCAAAGAAGCCAAAAGTCCCAGCGCGGCCCCCTCCGACAATTTGATACCGCGCAAATCCGCCAGGCGGGAAATCATATAGACCTCATTGGCAATCAGCGCCATGGTACCCAACAGCGGCGTCACCACTAACACGCTGGAGCGGGCCGCGCCCCAGCGGCAGATTTTTTCCGCTTCCCATTCGGTATCGATATCTTCCAGAGGGAGGATGGCTTCACTGCCTGCCGCGGTGGTTTCTTCTCTTTCCCCGCCCTGCGTTTCTTCCCGTTCGTCCCTGTTGCTGTCGTCTGTCTTATCTTCTTCGGTCGCAGCCGCTTCTCTTACTTTTGTATTTTCCGTAGTTGCGGTTTCGGCCGCCCTTTCTTCTTCTCGGTTCATCATAAGCACCTCTTCGTCTTCTTCCTCCGGTAGTGCTGCGTTTACACTTTATATTATACTGATTGTGTTATAATAAAAGTTGAAATCTTTATGAATTATGGCAGGAGGACACTCGCCATGTCACGGCAAGAAACAACGGTTTCCAAACCGAAAGGGCGCTTCGCGCCTTCTCCCAGCGGCCGAATGCACCTGGGAAACATTTACACCGCCTTGGCTGCCTGGCTGTGCATTAAAAAACAGGGCGGCGAATTTTTACTGCGGATAGAAGATCTGGATCCGGTACGCTGCCCCCGTGCGTTCGCCGATTGGATCCTGCGGGATCTGGACTGGTTGGGACTTGCCTGGGATAACAAAGAAGTATGGTACCAAAGCCAACGCGTTGCCGTTTATGAATCCTGTTACCGCAAATTGGAAGACCGGGGCCTGGTCTATCCCTGTTTTTGCAGCCGCAGCCAGCTGCATGTGGCGGACGCGCCCCACGCAGAGGACGGGCGGATCGTCTATCCCGGCACCTGCCGCCGCCTCTCACCGCAAATCAGGCAGGAAAAAAGTCAGCAAAAAGTCCCCTCCTATCGCCTTATGCTCCCGGATGAAATGGTTTGCTTTCATGACGGTGTGTACGGACCGCAGCAATTTAACCTGGCGCGGGAATGGGGCGACATCATCATTCGCCGCAGCGACGGTGTGTTCGCCTATCAGCTGGCGGTCACTGCAGACGATGCCCTGAGCGGCGTTTCTCAGGTTGTCCGGGGCAGAGATCTGCTCAGTTCCGCCGCTCCACAAATCTATCTGTTCCGCACCCTGGGCTTTACGCCTCCCGCCTATCTGCATCTGCCTTTACTGATTACACCTGCCGGCACACGGCTGGCCAAACGGGAACGAGCTTCGGACATGGGGTTCATCCGCGATGTCTGTCGCCGTCCTGAAGTTCTTTTGGGCTATTTGGGATGCCTATTGGGACAGCTTCCTGCGCCGGAATCCATCACGCTTTCCGGCCTGTTGGCGGTGTTTGACGCAAAAAAAATCCCCAAAGAAGACATCGTCATCTTTGAGGATGATTGGCAAAACTTTATATCCGGTCGGTCAAACGAATGTGCTTTTTCGCATCACTGATGAGCCTGACAGCGCCGCTCCGTAAGCCGAAACCTCCTTACCTTCCCGGCAATCCGGCAACTGCCGCGTGTCTACGACAGCCGGCATATTCCGTATTTTTACTCTTGACACTATTATCGGGCCGCCACCACATTGCCCTGATGTACCGTATCCGCAACTCCTCTGCGAATCGGTATGATCAGCTTTTGACCTACATACAGATCAGTATTAGACAGCTGATTCACCTGCTGAATCCGATCGATCACTTCCCGTACGTCTTCGTCTTTCCCGCTCCAGTTCGCTGCAATATTCCAAAGCGTATCTCCGGTATGCACCGTCACAATCTGTTTTTCATATATTTCG
>R16__coassemble_1485_pt1 | contig 11930 bp, 12 predicted proteins | sample R16__metabat2_low_PE_008 | metagenome-assembled genome bin R16
CATTAAGAGAGAAGCCTGCGTCCCCCCAAAGATCGGTCTGCGCCGCCGACAACAAGCGCCGCCCTCTGCATGACGGAAACCTCTTAGCGCAAGGTATGCCTCAGACAAAACCTTCCAGCAAAAAGTCCGGCAAATCCGAACCGCTTTTTACGGTCACCTTGCCTTTTTCCGCCAGCAGGATCCGATATCCTGCCGATTTGCGCATCCGGTTCATGACCGCAAGACCCAGGCCCTTTTCCGGCACGCCCAAAGCCAGAATGAAAGAAGGCTCCCGCCGGTCAAAATCCCGCAGCCGTTCATACAAATGCTCCGCCAGATCCGCCGTATCTTTGCCCCAGGAAAGGATCTGCAGGGTTCCGGGGTCCCGCAGCAGCCCCCGCAGTTTTTCTCCCGTAGCGTCATCACAGAGCACTCCCGGACGGAAACCTTGCTTTTGCGCTCTTGCCGCAGCCTCCACCAGTCGCTCCGCCGCCTCCGCCCCTTCATACAGATACAGGGGCGCTTGGGGGGCGTAATGCCTATACTTCATACCGGGCGCTTTGGGCCGCAGCGCCGGATTCCCGTTAAGAGCGGGGTCGATTTCCACCGCTCCCAGCCGTTCTTCAAGCATTTCCCGGGTAATACCGCCGGGACGCAGGATCGTAGGCACCGGCGTCGTGGTGTCCACCACCGTGGATTCCACCCCGATGCCGCAGCGGCCCCCGTCTAAAATACCGGCGATTTTGCCGTCCATATCCTCTGCCACATCAGCGGCGTTGGTGGGGCTGGGTTTGCCGGAAAGGTTGGCGCTGGGCGCTGCGATGGGACACCCTGCCGCCAGGATCAGCGCAACGGCCACCGGATGGGAAGGCATGCGCACCGCAACCGTAGCCAGACCCGCCGTCACCTCATCAGGCACCTGTTCCGACTTGGGAACCACCAGCGTCAAAGGGCCGGGCCAAAACGTATGCATCAGAGCTTTGGCGTTTTCGTTCAGGCCTCCGGTCAGAGGCAAAATATCTTCCGTGCGGGCAATATGCAAAATCAGGGGGTTGTCGGCAGGACGCCCTTTCGCCGCGAAAATACGGGTCACCGCCGCACCGTTAAGCCCGTCTGCACCCAGTCCGTATACCGTTTCCGTAGGAAAGGCCACCACTTCACCGGCGGCAATCAGTTTGGCCGCCTGCGCGATGGCTCCCTCCGGGTCCTCTTTTAACTCCCAGCGTTTCGTTTCCATCAAAAATCAATCCTCACTCACTTAAAAATCCGTCCTCATTGGCTGCTGCCGCAGTGTTTTGACCCATTCCGCTTTGGCGCTCCCGGGCCGGGCCGCAAATACCATCCGGTCGATGCCTGCGTAATCCTCCACCACCGCCGTCACAGTCAGGCCTGCGGCAGCGCACAGGTCCGCCACCGCCTTTCCCTGCCCGATGCCCACTTCAAACGCGGCGATTCCGTCCGGTTTCACATGCTCTGCCAAAGAAGCCGCAATCCGCCGGTACGCCGCCAGACCGTCTTCCCCTCCGTCCAACGCCAAACGCGGTTCTTTCCGCACATCCGCCGCCAGCGTTTCGATCACCGCCGAAGGGATATAGGGGGGGTTGGACACCACGATGTCGAAGCGAGCGGCGGGAGGCACTTTGGACCACAGATCCGAGGAGAGGAACCAGGCCCGATCCCCTACGCCGATTTTCCGTGCATTTTCCCGGGCCGTTTCCAGCGCCGGCAGGGACAGGTCCACACCCAATCCCCTGGCGGACGGCAAAAGGGCCAGCAGCGAACAAAGGATGGCGCCGCTGCCGGTGCCTATATCCAACACCGTCACTTCCCCGGCGGAAGCAGGCGAAGAAACTTCGTCCGATGCGACAGCGGATTCCGTCGCCACGGCGTCCGCTGCCAAAGATACTTTTTCCGGCATCCTGTCCGCCCCCGGTTCCTTTGAGCTCCAGCCGGCCCGTTGGGCCGCCTGCTCCGCCACCGCTTCCCTGTCGGCCACTTCCCGCTGCCAGGCCGCGGCTTTTTCGGGATCCGTTTCTTCCTGCAATTTATGTAAGGATAACTGTCTGGCTTTTTCCGCCGCCGCTTTGGCTTCCCTGGCCTTTTTCCGCCAGAAAAGCTCTTTGCTTAACCGGGTCAGGTTCTTCCCCGTCAGGCAGCAGATCAGTTTTTCCACCAATAGCTCGGTTTCCGGCCGGGGAATCAAGACCCCGGGCCCCACCTGAAAATCCCACTGCAAAAACGTCTTGCGTCCGGTAATGTAAGCCAACGGCTCCCAGCCGGCCCGCCGCACCACCCTTGCCCGGTAGGCGCTCAGTTCCTCCTGCGTCAATTCCTGCTGCAGCCGCATAAACAAATCGATCCGGCGGCAGCCCAACACGTCACAAAGCAGCACTTCCGCATCCAGTCGGGGAGATTCCAGACCTTTACCGGCAAAGTACTGCTGTGTCCATTGCAATATTCGATTCACTGTCCAATGCGTTTCTTCCGCCATCTTACCTCACCTGCTGCAGTTTTTCCGCCTGGGCGGCAGTAAGCAGTGCATTCAGAAGCTCCTCCATATCCCCGTTGAGGATGGTTTCCAGCTTATGCAGCGTCAAACCGATACGGTGATCCGTCACTCTGCCCTGAGGATAATTGTAGGTACGGATCCGTTCGCTTCGGTCCCCTGTGCCTACCTGACTTTTTCGCTGGGCGGCTTCCGCCTGCTGCTGCGCCGACTGCGCCTGTTCCAGAATACGGGAACGAAGGACGCGCAGACATTTTTCCCGGTTCTTCAACTGGGATTTTTCATCCTGGCACTGGGCCACGATGCCCGTAGGCAGATGCGTCATGCGCACCGCGGACTCCGTTTTGTTCACATACTGACCGCCGGCGCCCCCTGCCCGAAACGTATCGACTTTAATATCTTCCGGACGGATCTCCACATCCACCTCTTCCGCCACCGGAAGCACCGCCACCGTACAGGTGGAAGTATGGATGCGCCCCTGAGATTCCGTTTCCGGCACGCGCTGCACCCTGTGCACGCCGCTTTCAAACTTCATCCGTCCATAGACGCCGCTGCCGGAGATCTGGGCAGTAATTTCCTTGAATCCCCCCAGTTCCGTGGGATTCACGTCCATCACTTCTACGGACCAGCCCTGCAGATCCGCATAACGGGTATACATGCGGAACAGCACTTCCGCAAACAGAGCGGCTTCCTCGCCCCCGGCGCCGCCGCGGATTTCCAGCAGGATATCCTTGTCATCGTTGGGGTCTTTGGGCAAAAGAAGGATCGTCAGCCGTTGTTCGTAGGCTTCCAGCCGGGGCTTGAGCGCCGCCGCTTCTTCCCTGGCCATCTGCGCCAGTTCCGGATCCGCCGCGTCTCCAGCCACCGCCAGATCGTCCTCATATACTGTTTTCTCCGCCTTATATTCCCGGTACACCGTCACGATTTCCTGCAGCGCGGCATGGGCCCGGGCATATTTCATATATTGGGCGGGATCGGAAACAATGTCCGGATCGGAAAGTTTCGCTTCCAGATCCAAATATTTTTCCTCCACCCCATGCAATTTATCCAGCATACTTTTCCTCTTTTTCGGGAGCAAAATTCTCCCCCGCCGCCGGCAGCACTTCCGCCGCGGCAGGCACGCTGAGCGCCACCGCTTCGGGAACCGCCATTTCCGCCTTTTGCAGCTCTTCCTCCGGCAGCACCGCTTTCACGGAGGCAATGGCCACCTCGATCATTTCGTCCTCCGGCTCCCGGGTGGTCAGCTTTTGCAGCAAAAGTCCCGGCAGGATCAGGCGATGGATCAAAGGCTCCTTGTCATGCCGCCCCGCATAGCGGATGATCTCATAGCTGATGCCCGCCACTACCGGCATCAGCACAATACGGGACAAGATCCGTTCCCAAAGAGACGGCCAGCCCAAAAACGCGAAAATGAAAATCGCGATGAGCATGACGATCATCAGGAAATTCGTTCCGCAGCGGGGATGGAGCCGAGGGAACCTGCGCACATTTTCCACCGTAAGCGGCAGGCCCGCTTCATAGGTAAAGATTGTCTTATGCTCCGCCCCGTGGTACTGAAATACCCGCTGGATATCTTTCATAGAGGATATCGCCGCGATATAAAGCAAAAAGATTCCCATGCGCAAGAAACCTTCCGCCAGATTCAGCGTAAGGCTGTTCGTCGTCCACTGTTGCAAAAAACGCATGGACCAGGTGGGGATGGCGATAAAAAGAACTACGGATAAAAGCACGGAAACGGCTATGGTCATAGCCATTTCCTTACTGTCCATCTGCTCGTCTTCCTCGCCGGAGACGCGGGCCGAATAGCTGAGCGCTTTCATGCCCATGACCAGCGATTCCACCAAAGCCACGACGCCACGCAGCAACGGTTTTTTTAAAATCGGATAGCGGTCCGCGATACTGTTCACCGGGTTCACATCCACATCGATGGAGCCGTCCGCTTTGCGAACCGCCACCGCCACCTCCTGCGGGCCCCGCATCATGACGCCTTCAATGACCGCCTGACCGCCAATACTCAGTTTTTCTTTCATAAAAGATATCTCCTGTCCACCGCTTGCCAAGATCCTGCCGCGCGGAGGCCGGAGATTCTTGTTGTTCCAGCCGCGCGGTTTTTCTGTCCTTTCCGGCTCCATGTTACATTTTTGTCAAAAAAGGGCCGGATACAATTACAGCAGAGCCTGAGCTCTGCTGTGGTTGTTCGTTTTATTTGCTTTCTACATTGTAACGCTTGTTGAATTTTTCGATACGGCCGCGGGCCGCCACATTGCGCTGCTGGCCCGTATAGAACGGATGGCACTTGCTGCAAACGTCCACGCGCATTTCCGGCTTCGTGGAACCGGTCACAAAGGTGTTGCCGCAACCGCAGGTTACTTTGCAATCTGCATAAAACTTCGGATGTACTTTTTCTTTCATTATATTGCACCTCTTTTTTTATTTGCCTCAATATTACCCGACATTGACGCTTACTTATAATATCACACTCTCCGGGGAAGCGCAAGTGGTTGTTCCGGTTCCTTTTTCGCTTTCTTGGGCTTGGTGTTGAATTTCTGCATGACGGCCGCCAGATCGCCCCCATTGGCAAGCCAAAATTCCAGGGCGTCCGCCACATTTTTTACCGCCGCCTCGATCTGCTCCTTATCCTCTCCGGCAAAGCGCCGCAGCACATGGCTGATCACCGCCTGCTGTTCATGGGCCGGATGTCCGATGCCCAAGCGGAAACGGGGAAAGGTGTCCGTTCCCAAACAGTTGATGATGGATTTGATTCCGTTATGCCCTCCGCTGGAACCTTTGGCCCGGATGCGAAGGGTTCCCAAAGGCAGATCCATGTCATCGGAAATGACCGCGATGTCTTCCGGCGCCACATTATAAAAATGGGCCCAGGCTCCCACCGCATTGCCGCTCAGGTTCATATACGTCACCGGTTTCAGCAGAAACACTTTTTCCGGCGCCCGGTATTCCACATACATGGCCTCACGATCTTTTTTCCAACTGTCCGCCAACCCCCAGCGGCGGGCCAGCTCATCGGCCACCATAAAGCCGATATTATGGCGGGTACCGGCATATTCCCTGCCGATGTTCCCTAATCCTGCGATCAGTTTCATAATCCGCTTCGATTTCCTTCCTCCAATGATACTACATCATACCCCGCCGCACGCAGACTGTCAATCAGCAGGGCTGCCGCCTCCACGGTGGGCTGTCGGGAAGCGACGCCGTACGGGCTGTCCCCGTCATGCAGCAACACAATGTCCCCGTCCCGGGCTTTCTCCCGCACTCGGCGGAAAATCTCCTCTTTGTCGATGCCCGTCCAATCCCTGGGCATCAGGGACCAGTTCACCACCTGCAAACCCAAGCGTTGCGCCGCCCGCATCCCGACAAGATCGCGGAATCCGTGGGGCGGACGCCAGAAGCGTACTTCCCTGCCCGTAATGCTTGCAAGGACCGCTTTACCGGTCTGCAGATCCCGTTCCTGTTCCTCTGCCGTCAAACGCAGAAAATCTCTGTGCTGATAGGCATGCAGGCCTACCGTATGCCCTTCCGCCGCCATTCTCCGTACCAGCGCCGGATACTGTTCCGCCTGAGCTGCCACTATAAAAAACGTGGCCCGCGCCCCTTTGGCCCGCAAAACATCTAGCAAACGCTCCGTGTAAGGCGGATACGGCCCGTCATCAAAGGTCAGGGCGATTCGCGGACCGCTCCGCAGCGTAGAGGGAGCGACGGAAAGAGAAACAGAGGAATCCTGTGCGGAGGGCGTTCCGGTCAGCTCCTCCAACCGGTTCACCGTAGTCCCGTACAAACTGCCAAAAGGCAGTACCGCCGCCCCTAACGCGCCGCTGCCCGCCAGCAGGAAAGCCGCCGCCAAAAAGGTCGCTGTTTTACGGCGCAGCAAACGACAGCGCCCCAGCCACAAAAGGCCCGCCGCCGTGATAGAACAGAAGCCGATGATATACAGTACCCGCATAACTGACGCAATCCTTCCGTTGTTCCCCTGAGCCTGCAAAAAGACCGGGAAAAACCTCTTCCCGGTCGTGTCTTTATTCTGTGTACTGCCTTACTGTGGCGGCTTTCTTTATGGCACAAAACGAGGGAGAAAGCTTTGCCGCCCTCGCCCGATAAAATGCCTTTTGCGCAGCCGCCGCGCCGAACAGTTCACTCTTACTTTTTAGATTCCTCAAATAACTGGCTCACCGACCAGTCGTTGTAAATACGGAGCATGGTTTCCGCCAAAATGGGAGCGATGGACAGCACCTTGATTTTGGGATGTTTTTTGGCGGGCGACAGAGGGATCGTATTGGTCACCACCAGCTCGGTGATTTCCGAAGAAGCGATACGGCTCAGCGCCGGGTCCGTCAGAATGGGATGAGTGCAGCAGGCGTAGACGGCTTCCGCGCCGAATTTTTTGATGGCTTTTGCCCCTTCCGTCAGAGAACCGGCCGTATCCACCATATCGTCCACCATGATGGCCGTTTTTCCCGTCACGTCCCCGATCAGGTTCATCACTTCCGCCACGCCCGGTTCCGGACGCCGTTTGTCAATGATGGCCAGACCGCAGTTGAGCCGTTCCGCAAAAACGCGGGCGCGGCTGACGCCGCCCAGGTCCGGCGACACCACCACCATATTCTTCAGATTTTTTTGTTTGATATAATCGGCCAGCACCGGAGCCGCCGGCATATGATCCAAAGGTACGTTGAAGAAGCCTTGAATCTGCGCCGCATGCAGATCGATGGTCACCACCCGGGTGATCCCCGCGCTGGTTAAAAGGTCCGCCACCAGTTTGGCGGTGATGGGTTCGCGGCCCCGGGCCTTGCGGTCCTGGCGGGCGTAGCCGTAAAAGGGGATCACGGCCGTGATATGAGTGGCGGAAGCGCGCTTAAAAGCATCCGCCATGATCAAAAGTTCCATCAGATTGTCATTGACAGCAGGGCCGCACGTGGGCTGTACGATAAAAATATCTTTCCCGCGAACGCTCTCGTTGATCATGACCTGCACTTCTCCGTTATTAAAACGGTTGATCACCGCATCGCCTACCGTGGTTCCCAGATAAGCGGCGATTTCCCTTGCCAGGTCCGGATTCGCGTTACCGGTAAAAATTCTGAATTTGTCTTCGTTTGCCAACATTTGGACAATCCCTCCATAACAGTCTGCGTTTTGACAATAATTTTACAAACTACCCTTATTCAGTATATAACAGTGAACCGTGTTTCACAAGTCTTATTTCTTTTTCTGCCTTTCCGCTTCCCGTTCCAGCTTTTCCCGGAATTGTTTCGCCCAGCCGGGCAAATTCATCTGACGTGCCCTGCCGACTCCCAGCGCATCCTCCGGCACATCTTTCGTAATGGTGGAGCCTGCGGCCACATAGGTATTGGCTCCCACGTTCACCGGTGCCACCAGATTGCTGTTGCAGCCCACAAAAGCGTTATCGCCTACCACAGTGCGGTGCTTAAACTTGCTGTCGTAATTGACGGTAATGCAGCCGCAACCCAGATTCACATTTTTGCCGATATCGCTGTCCCCGATGTACTGCAAATGAGGCAGCTTGCTTCCCTCTCCGATCACGGAATTTTTCACTTCCACGAAATTGCCGATCTTGACAGACCGGCCGATGGCGGAATCCGGACGCAGATGCACATAGGGACCGGCGGTCACATCCGCTTCCACCACACAGTCATGCGCGTAGAGGAAATGCAGCCGGCAGCCGTCGGCCACCTTCACATTTTCCATGCGCGCATAAGGTCCGATTTCACAGTCTTCCCCGATCACGGTTTCCCCTTGCAGCCAGGTAAAGGGGTAAAGCACCGTATCCGGAGCGATGGTCACCGTTTTTTCAATAAAGGTGGAAGCGGGATCCATAATCGTCACGCCGGCGTCCATCCATTTTTCCAAAATGCGGCGGCGCATGGCCTGTTCCGCCAGAGCCAGATGACGGCGGCTGTTGACGCCCATGATCATTTCATTGTCAAAGGTCGCCACCCCTCCTACCTTCTGACCCATGGCACGCAGGCGGGCCAGCACATCCGTCAGGTAATACTCACCCTGGGAATTATCATTGCCCAGGGTTTTTAACACTTCAAACAGCAAAGGCGCTTCCACGCAATAATTGCCCGTGTTGACCTCGCAGATTGTTTTCTGCGTTTCCGTAGCGTCTTTTTCTTCTACGATGCCCGCCACCTCGCCGTTTTCATCTCGCAAAATGCGCCCGTAGCCAAAGGGATCTGCCAGTACGGCGGTCATGACGGTGGCCGCGGAGCCTTCCGCCACATGGGACTCGTAAAATTTTTTCAATTCCTCCGCTTCCAGTAAGGGCGTATCGCCGCATAAAATCATAACCGTGCCGGTAAAGCCCTGCAGAGCCTCGGCGGCCTGTAATACCGCATGCCCCGTGCCCAGCTGCTCCGCCTGAAGAACCGGACGGGCCCGGCTTCCGATCACCGCTTCCACCAAATCCGCCCCGTGGCCGATGACCACCACATTGTCACGGCAGCCTGCGGCTTCCGCCGCATCCAGCACATGTTCCACCATGGGGCGCCCCCCTACCTTATGCAGCACCTTAGGTAACTTTGATTTCATCCTGGTGCCTTTCCCTGCCGCCAGGATCACGGCGGTTAACTGTTTCATTGCCTTCTCCCTTTCTCCTATGAGCTTCCTGCTATTATAAATATTTTTCCGCTTCCGCCCAATCCTCCGGTTTATCCAAATCGGTACCGATGGAAGCATATTCTGTGATCACAGCGCGTCCCCTGTAACCAAACAAGGAGGAGACTCGCTCCTCCACATCCGACAAACCCAGACGCCGCCGCACCATTTTGATTAAAAAACCAAGACCCAGCCAATAAGCCAGCTTTACCGGATTCTTCCGCAAATGGTACACGCTGCGCATTTTTTCAATACAGCCGGGAAACAGGTCCACGGACACCAGAGCCACATTTCCCCCGGTGAAATCCCCCTCTTCTAAATGAAAGAAGGTGCGCCGCATGGTAGGGAATGCGTTGCGGCAGGCCTCTTTGGTCACGATGGCGTAGGCCCCGTCCGCCTCCAGTTGCTCGGCCCGGCTGATAAAATCGTCCAGCGCTGCGCCGGATAAAAAAGGCAGGTCATCGCAAACCGTCACCACTTTGTCGATTTTTTCATGCCCGGGCTGTCCCCGCAAACACCGTATCGCCGCATACGCCGCTTCCGCCATACTGCCGTCGCAACTGCAAAGCAACACTCCTGACAACCCCAGTGCGGCAAACGCCGGAAGTTCCTTGCTGCCGGTCACCAGCGCCACAGAATCAACGCGCCGGCTATCCCGGACCGCGTCCAGGATGTAATCTAAAAGACGCCGGCCTTTTACTTTTGCCAGCGTCCGTAGCTGCGGACCTTCCTCCGCTGTGACGACCGTAGCGCCGCCTCCGGCCAATATCACCAAATCATAGTTTCGCTTCGTTTCCGTCATGCAGGTTCACAGTCCTTTATCGCTCTGCGGCATCCGCTTGGGCAGAAGGCCGGGACGGCTTGCTCCGATCGCGGTTTGTTTGCCCTGCCATGGCTTCCATCAATGTCTTTTCCGCATTTTCCAAATGAATACGGGCCGCTTCCTGGCTTTTTTCCACATTTCGGGCCGCAATGCTTTCCACCAGCAGGCGGTGTTCTTCCTGGGTGTCTTTCAGCCGCCCCGGATAACTCATGGAAACGCCACGGATCACAGTGATCTGTTCCCTTAGGTTATTGATAATATTGCGCAGCCTTTCGTTTCGGCTGGCTTTATACAGCACATCGTGAAAAGCGATATCCGCTTCCAGCACTTTGTCCATCTCTCCGGATTCGATGGCTTGCCCTACCTGTACCAGACGCCGTTGCAGTTCCTCCAGCTCCTCATCGTTGATCCGTTCCGCCGCCAGCCCCGCCGCTAAAATGTCCAGGCTGGTGCGGATCTCATACACATCGTTGATATCTTTAATGGATATATTGGATACATAGGTCCCTCTGCGGGGAATCATGACCACAAACCCTTCCATCTCCAGCTTACGGATGGCTTCCCGTACCGGCGTACGGCTGACGCCCATCTCATCCGCCATCTGAATCTCCATAAGACGCTCCCCCGGAGCAAAGACCCCGCTGATAATGGCTTCCCGTATATGCTCGCAAACCAGTTCCCGCAAAGGCTTGTAACTGTCCAGACGAATCTGGCTCAAATGTCCTGCCATACTCGAACCCTCCCCCTCGTTTCCGTCACGGCGGTTTCCCAGGAACGGGCCCGCGCCGCGGCCGCAATCCTTTCGCCTGCCGCCAAATCCTCTATGACCCCGAAAACCGTGGGGCCGCTGCCGCTCATCTGCACCGCCCGGGCGCCCTTGGCCCGCATCATGTCTCTGATTTCATAAATTTCCGGATGGGCCCCCGCCGTCACCGGCTCCAACACATTTCCCAAACGCCGGCGTATGCCTTCCCCATCCCCGTTCCTGATCGCAGCGCAAAGGCCGTCAATATCAGGATGACGGACATTTTTCTGACGGTCAAACTCCCGGTAAGCCCAGGGCGTGGAAATCTCCAGAGGCGGTTTGACCAGCGCCAGCCGCCACTTGGGCAGATCCGGCAGCGGGGATAAGACCTCGCCCCGTCCCAAAGCCAAGGCGGTGCCGCCTGCGATACAAAAAGGCACATCGGAGCCCAGCTCCGCCGCCAAGCGTTCCAGACGGTCCGCCGTCAACCGCAAATCCCAATAGCGGTTCAGACCCCGGAGAACCGCCGCCGCATCGGCGCTGCCCCCCGCTAAACCGGCCGCCATAAAAATACGCTTCTCAATATGGATATGCACCCGGGGCTGACGCTGCGCCACCTTCCCCATCAAGACCGCCGCCTTGTAGGCAAGATTGTCCGGTCCCCCCGCCAGGTCGGAGCGATCGGCGGTCACCGTCAATTCCCCCGCGCCGGTGATGGTCACCGTATCCGCCAGGGCGATGCTTTGCATGACCATGGCCACCTCATGATAATGATCCGGGCGAAGCCCCAGCACATCCAGACCCAAATTGATTTTTCCGTATGCCGTTTCCGTAAGTTTCATCGTTCTTCCCACAGTAGTCCCTTTCCCTTTTCACCGGCCGGGCAAACCGCCGCCTCAGGCGCGGGCTGCCCCATTCGCGCTGCGTTTCGCCTCGCCGCCGCAAAGGGAAAGTATATTGTATACAAATTCTTTTTCTTATTTTACCATAAATACGCGTTTTTTTGAACAGCAAGCATGGAGAGAGTTTTTCCTGCGGGGTCGGGCCAGTTTTTCCGCCATTGCTTTTTTCCCAATTCATGGTATGCTATGATATATTTATGATTGGCAGAGCCTCTTAAGAAGCAGGTTGCAGCCCGGCGGGGCCCGGTCCGGCCGGCGCTTTTCCGCTTCCCCCTAAGGAAAGGAGCTTTTTTGTGATCACTCAAGTGCGCAGATATCTTACCATTACCCTGGGAGCCTGTATCT
>R16__coassemble_1559_pt1 | contig 10840 bp, 10 predicted proteins | sample R16__metabat2_low_PE_008 | metagenome-assembled genome bin R16
GCCAAATCTCTTCTTCTTTTTTCCTCACTGTCCAATATGTATTGTAAACCTACAATTCCTATGATTCGACCTTTCCTGCTCCGCCTGCACTTTTCTCCGGGTTTCACCGACCGCCGCCTTTTTGTGGAGCGCCTGTCGGCTCACTGCGTTTCTGTCTCCCCGGTGCCTTCGGTGCCAAAGTTGCGACGTATATTATCGGGTCTGCCCCTGCACATAGGCTTCCAGCAATGCCGCAAGCTGCTTTGTGGTCTTCCCAGGCTGTCCGTCACCCACCATACGCCGGTCGATCTTTACCACAGGTAAGATGCCGCAGCGAGGGCCGCATAAAAAGGCTTCTTCTGCCCCCAAAGCGAATTCTTTTGTAAACGCTTTTTCAATCATCTGCAAATCCAGTTCGCCTGCCAGCTTTTCCTGAATCAGGCGGCGGTAAAGAATGTCGTGTACACCGCCGAACTTCATGGGGCAGGTCCAAAGAATCTCGTCTTTTACCAGCACAAACGCCGCTTCCGGCGCTTCCGTAATTTTCTCTTCCCGCAGAAACAACGCATCGTAACACTGTCCCACTCGTGCCGTATGACGCGCCATGATTTCCGGCAAACGATATAAAGTGTTCCACTCGCAATGCGCGCCCCGTTCATCCGCAACAGTGATCAAACTCACGCCTTTTTCTCTCCGCTCCGCCAAAGACGGATCCGGAGGCACCGCCTGCATAATAAGTTCCGGCTCGCATTGTTCCGGGAAATCCAGTTCATAAGGGCCGATACCCCGGGTCACCTGCGTATAAAGTATCCCTTCTTCGATTTCGGCGGTAGCAATAAAACGATGAGCAAACTCTACCATTTCTTCCACCATGTAAATCGCCGGTATTTTTATTTTTACCATTGCGTTCAACAAATGTTCCATATGGGCTTCGGGATGAAGCGGTTTTCCGTTGCGCACGGGAATCTGCTCAAACACGCCATCGCCGAATTGATGGCCGCGGTTAAAGGGATGGATATTGATCTCCTCTGCCTCCACTATGTCGTTATTAATCAAAATCAGATCTGTTCTCATGCCAGCCTCCCAAATATTGTATTTCCAACACGTTATGCCGGTTCCCTCACCGGTAACATTGCTCCTCACCACTGACGCGGAACATTCTGTATGGTACCGGTGTTCATCATCGTAGCCTGCATGGTAGCCAGCATCCTGCCGCATTCGTCATACATTTCGCCGCTGACCACCATGGTGGTTCTGCCGTGATGCCTTATAACGCCTGTCATGCGTACCGTAGTGCCAAAATCGGCGTTATTGATAAAATCCAGCGAAAGACTCACGGGCCTGGCCGCCTCTCCTACCGAAGCCGCAGTGATGACCAGTACCGCATCAGCCAGTGCCGCTAACACGCCGCCATGGACCTCACCCAGATCATCCGCATGATCCGCCTCTTCGATTTGTAAGCTGATCTGACAGCGGCCGCATTGGATTGAATCAATCTGAAAGGGCAGGAAATTAGCCCTGAAACGGCTTTTGTCAAACAAGGCGCGGATTTGCGCCTCTATTTCTTTCGCAGAACCGGCTGCTCCGGCTTCCGTTACCCTGTTGCCTGCCTCTTGCCGCTCCGGCAAGCCCTTCGGCGAAACCGTTTCCCTTGGCAATGCGGCCCTCTCCGGGGCCTGAAAATCGTCTTTTTTTTCCATGAGTCTGCTCTCCCTTTCTCCGGGCTACAGCGCGCGGCCAGCAAGACATTTCCGGAGGATACCGGATATAGGATTTCATGCTTTTTCATCTTATTACAGCAGGACTTTTTTGTCAATTTATGGTATGATAAAAGCCAAGACTTTGGTGCAGGCAGGACAGACACAAAGCCTGTTACGGGTGCTGATTTTTGCAGCCTGAACAGGCCGTTAGATAGGTGCCGAGCCGATCTTGCCGACGCTGCCAAAATAATGACAGAGCGAAAGGAGAAGTATGGTGTTTCGTTTCCGCAACAGTATCCATACTGAGTGACCCAAATGCCTATGCAATCCATCGTACAAGCCAATGCATCACCCCTGTCACAAATGTTACCGCCCTGTTTTTGCGATGACGGTCACGGCGATTACAACCGCAGTTATGACAGAGATCCGGAGGACTTTGATTACGCCGATTATTCTACGGATAAAGCAGATAACAATTTTCTTTCCCAAAAACGAAAACAACGTAAAAGTGAAAAGCAAATCATCGAAGATATCTTAAACCGGTGGGACTGAACGATCTATCAGATCCTCCGGGCACAAAAACCGCGTAACCAATGCCGCTGACGCGTCACCGTATCAATGGCGTATGCGCGGGCTCTTGCCCTGATCAATTCTACCGGCACAAAGACCTCGCCGCACCCGCACAGGATGTACCTGTCACAGAGCGGCGAGGTCTTTTTTTGTCTTTAAGGATTCGTTATTTTACCACAGCCGCGCAACGGGCACACAACGTAGGATGCTCCGAATCCGATCCCACCGTTTCGCTGTAAGTCCAGCAGCGTTCGCATTTATGTCCGTCCGCCGGTTTGACGGTGACTTTCAGATCTGTGCGCTCTGTGGCTTCTTCCCCGGCAGCCGCGCCTTCTTCCAACACCACCTGAGACACGATCAGCAAAGCAGCCAAATCTTTTTCTACCGATTGTAAAATTTGCAACGCCTCTCCTTCCGCATGCAGAACGAGTTTTGCTTCCAGGGAATTGCCGATAGTCTTAGCCTGGCGATGACCTTCCAGAACACGGGTCACCTGGCCGCGCAGAGCAATAAAGTTATCATATTTCGCTTCCAGCGCCTCATCAACGTACTCTTCTTTTACGGCAGGCCAGGGCAGCATCTGCACCGACTCCGGAGCACCAGCCGGCTTCTTCATAAACTGCCACACTTCTTCCATCGTGAAACTCAATACCGGCGCCAGCATCACCACCAAATCGCTTAAAATCTCATACATCGCGGTCTGCGCGCTGCGGCGGACGATATCATCCTGACGGGACGCATATAGCCGGTCTTTGATGATATCCAGATAGAAGCTGGACATTTCTACCGTACAGAAATTATGGATGGCATGGAACAGCACGTGGAACTCATATTCCTCATAGGCCGTTTCCACCTCTTTTTTCAGCTTCTGCAAGCGCATCAGCGCCCACTGATCCAACTCCTGCATATCGGCAAACGCCACTTTGTCTTTTGCGTAATCAAAATCGCTGGTATTGCCTAAAATGTAACGGATGGTATTGCGGATTTTGCGATAGATTTCCGTCAGCTGTTTCAAGATCAGCTTGGAAATACGGATATCCTGCTTGTAGTCGGCCGAAGCCACCCAAAGGCGTACGATATCGGCCCCGTATTGTTTGATAATATCCTGAGGCGCGATCACATTGCCTACCGATTTGGACATTTTCCGTCCGTCGCCGTCCACCACATAGCCGTGGGTCAACACGGAACGATAGGGCGCTTTGCCGGTAGCCGCCACCGAAGTCAGCAAGGAAGACTGGAACCAGCCCCGATGCTGGTCGCTGCCTTCCAGATACATGGCACAGGGCCATTCCAGTTCGGGACGAGTCTTCAAAACTCCCATGTGGCTGGAACCGGAATCAAACCAGACATCCATAATATCTTTTTCTTTGGTGAAATGCGTATGTCCGCATTTGGCGCACCGGGTGCCTTCCGGCAGCAAGGAGTCCGCTTCATACTTCCACCAGGCATCGCTGCCTTCCTGTTCAAACCGCCCGGCCACTGCTTCGATGGTTTCCGCCGTAATCAAAGCCTCATGGCATTCCGCACAATAAAAGATAGGAATCGGGACACCCCATACCCGCTGGCGACTGATACACCAGTCATGGCGGTCGGCCACCATATTATGGATACGGGATTCACCCCAGGTGGGGATCCACTCCACATCGTTGTGGATGGCCTGCAGCGCCGCGTCCCTGAATCCGTCCACGGATGCGAACCACTGCTCGGTCGCCCGATAAATGACGGGGTTTTTACAACGCCAACAATGAGCGTACTGGTGGTGAATATTCTTTTTACCCAATAAAGCGCCCAAGGAAGCGAGGTATTTTAAAATCGGCACATTGGCATCAAATACAAACAAGCCTTTAAACTGTTCCCCTGCCTCTGCGGTCAGCTTGCCTTCCTCATCTACCGGACAGATAATGGGCAGTCCGTATTTCAGGCAGGTAAGATAGTCCACGTCACCGTGACCGCCGGCCGTATGCACGCAACCGGTACCGGTTTCCAGATCCACATAATCCGCCAGGCAAAGAGGAGACTCCCTGTGATTATATTCCGGGAAAGGATGCTCGCAAACCGCATGTTCCATGTCACGGCCTTTTACCGTGCCCAAAACCTTGCCAAAGGTCAGGCCGCACTCCTCCGCCACTTTGTCCAGCATTTCCGCCGCCATAAAGAGGACTTCAGCGCCGTTTTCCACAAAAGCATAGGAAAAATCAGGATGCAGCGAGATGCCCACGTTGCCGGGAAGCGTCCAGGGGGTCGTCGTCCAGATCACCACATAGACGGGCCGTCCGTTTACTTCGGCCGGCGTGTGACCGTTATCTTTCACCAGAGGGAACTTCACGAAAACCGTAGGCGTCTTCTGGTCGGCATACTCGATCTCGGCCTCTGCCAGCGCCGTTTCACAATGAGGGCACCAGTATACCGGCTTCATGCCTTTATAAATGTAACCTTTATTGGCCATAGCGCCGAACACGCGGATCTGCTCGGCTTCAAAGGAATGATGCAGGGTCAGATAAGGATGCTCCCAGTCTCCCAGCACACCCAGCCGTTTAAATTCTTCCCGCTGAATGTTAATAAAATTATGCGCATAGGCATCGCATTTCGCCCGCAGATCCAGAGCGGTCATGCTGTGACGGTCCACGCCCATATCCTGCAGGCAGGCATGTTCGATAGGCATGCCGTGAGTATCCCAACCGGGCACATAGGGCGTGTCAAATCCTTTTGCGTATTTGTATTTAATGATGATATCTTTTAAAACTTTATTCAAAGCATGACCCATATGGAGATGCCCGTTGGCAAAGGGGGACCGTCATGCAGAACCCACTTGGTCTGCCCCTCATGCAGTTTCTGCTTTTTGTCATAAATCGCGTTTTTCTCCCAGAAATCCAAAAACTCCGGCTCGCGGTTCGGCAGATTGCCTCGCATGGGAAATTCAGTTTCCGGCAAATTCAGTGTCTTGCTGTAATCCACAATGCTGTCCTCCTGTTTCTGTTTCATAAAGATCGTTTCTTCAATCTTTTATGGTTTTTTTCTGATGTTTTATAAAAAAATAAAGCCTCGTCCAAAAAGGGACGAGACTGTGTTGCCCGTGGTACCACCCTCATGACGAAAATCGGTTTCGCCACTCGTTTGGCGCGATAACGTGCGCCGCTCCGTCCTGGCTTACTCCTCTCACGGTTTCAGCCGGCTGCTCCAAAGTGATTTTCCTCCGCAAAAAGTTCCGTCCGGGCTTCCACCCTCCCCGGCTCGCTGTACCCTTTTTACAGGCTACTGTCTTTTTCCCCGCAGTTTCATTGTATAAGGCAGACACTTTGCCGTGCCTGCAATGTAGCTATTTTACTACTTTTGATACATGGCGTCAAGAGCGCCCCATTTAAACGAACGCAGCCCGAATCCCCCGTCCCTTTGCAAATGGGATTGGTCGTTGAGCCGGAAAATCGCATGTTCTTTCCACTTGTTGATTCCCAGCACCGTCACCGAAGCAGGCAGGATATCAACGGAAAAATTCTGTCGGGAAACCTGTTCGATATCCATGCCCAGCCAGGCAAAAATAAGATTTTGAATCGTTCCCTTATGGGCCACGATCAAAAGATTTTCCTGCTCCCAGTCAGCGATTTTCCGCAAACCCGTTACCGTGCGCTGAAAAAACTCACGCCGGGTCTCGCCTCCCGGATAATTGCGGTGATCCAGCTCTTTCAGAGTAGCCGGGGCCCGATAAAGCGACCGAGCTTCACTTTCTGTCAATCCTGCCGCCTCACCGTTATTTTTCTCCCGTAAAAAAGCAAACGGTTCCAGCGGACGGAGACCCAGTATCTTCGACAAGATAGCAGCCGATTCTTTCGCGCGCTTTAAGTCGCTGCTTAAAAGACGAACTTCCGGCGTAGCGTTTGTCAGGTCAGACGCCATCTTTTCCGCGCAGGCCTGCATCTGTTTCCGTCCCTTTTCGGTCAAATCGGAATCCGTCCAGCCTCCGGTCAAGCGCTCCGTATGATGCGTAGCCTCACCATGCCTTACCAAAATAATCATAATCAGGATTCCTTATGCTCCTCCTGGGTCTCGTCCGGTTTTGCCGCCTCTTTGGCAGCGCCGTTTTCTTCCCGCATGTGGGACAAAGCGACTCGCAAATCTGCGTTTTTTCGCGGAAACCCGTTACGGTTGAACACTGCCGTTTCGGATTTAAAATGAGAAAATAACGGTCTGCGCGCCGGCAGATCCCCTGCCGCTTCCTCATTTTTTGCCTCTGCGCTTTCCTCCGCACCTGCAGGCAAAGATGCGGTATTTTCCGGCGCCCCGCTCTCATGAGATGCCACTGCGGCAGCTTCTGCCGCCGTCTCTTCTTCCACGGCAGCGGCCGTTGCTTCATTCGCCACAGTTTCCGCTCTTTCGGGAGCGGCCGGTGAAAGTTCGGTTCCCTCAACCTTTCCTTCCTCCGAACCGGCCTCATAGGCTACCGCTTCCGCCTTGGTATCATAAGCGGCATCGGCGGGCTGAATCGCCTGAAGTTTTGGCTGGACAATCTCCTCCACCACGTTTTCCGCGTCAAAGTTATCATACAAAGATAACTGGGACTGGAGGAGGCTCTTCAGCTGGGAACTCTGGTAGTTTGCTTTATGCACTAATGTTTTATAGGTATCCATGGCAGCCGAAGCCTTAGCTTCCGCCACAAAAACCATTTTCTGGCTGCGCTCCGTGGCTTCGTAAATCATCTTGCGGCTGCGTTCCGTAGCCTCCGCCATCATCGTCTGAGATTTTTTGATCGCTTCCGCCACCATATCCTGGCTCTTTTTCTGAGCTTCCGCCACCATCGCATTGGCTTTTTCCGTAGCTTCCGCAATCATAGTCTGCGACTGCTGATTGGAATCCGCCATCAGCTGCTGAGACTGGGCCGTAGCTTCGGCCACCAGAGTGTGAGCTCTTTCCCTGCTGTCCGCCAGTTGCAGCTTGCAGTTGTCATCCGCCGCCACTTTCATTTTTGCCACTTCATTTTCAGCCATGCTTTTCATCTTGTCTACAAAAGATTGGGCTTCCACTCGCCACTTATCCGTAGCAGAACCGGTTTTCTCCCGCAAACCCGCCGCATAGCTGTCCGCATCCGAGCGGGTCAGTTTGTCATAGTCGTCAGCCTGGCTGCGAGCCTTTGCCGCATAATCGTCCGCTTCTTTGCGTATTTTCCCCGCATAGGTTTCCGCATCCGATTTCAGACGGGTGGCCTCTAACTCGCTGTCATGTTTCAGCTTCTCGCAATAGCTTGCCATGGCTTCCTGCTGCTTTTTACATTCGACTTCTGTTTCTTTCAGCAGCACGGCAGACTTCTGTTCACTGCTCTTTTTCACCTCATCCGCCGTTTCCTGGGCTACCAGCAGCGTATTTTGCATAGTGCTTTCCATGCGCTGATAATACTCCAGTTTCGCGCTTACCCGTTCCACGGTATCCTTTAACTCTACATTGTCCTGATACAGGCGCTCAAAATCCTTAGAAACCTGATCCATGAACTGTTTCACTTCGTCCGTATCAAAACCCCGGAAGCCTTTGGAAAAGGTTTTACCATTTAAATCCAGCGGTGTCAGCATAGTAGCCCCTCCTGTGTATCTTAAAATTTTATATATAGCGTTTTAAGGTAATGCTGCAACGGCCTTTCTTAGTCAGCCCCCGCACTTCCGCCAACTCCACCCTGCCCCGGCCTCGGAAGGAGATCACATCGCCTTGGACCACGGCCTGAGCCGCATTTTTAGCCTCTTTCAAATTGACTTTTACATGCTGGCTCTTGATTTCCTCTGCCATGCGGGATCGGCTGTTCCCGTCCCCTGATGCGGCCACCGCATCCAAACGCAGGGCCGCCACCGTAGCAGAAATCACTTTTACCTTTTCTTCTTTTTCCTGCAGCGCTTCTCTTCCAATTCGCTCCAGCGTGACAGGCGCTGACCCTATTTGGGTCAGGTTGTTCTCAATATAACCGGCTAAGGCTTTATCCACTGCAAGCTGCGCCCCTTCGGACACCGGGACGATATCCCCCAGCGCTTCCCGGCTGCAACCCAGGCTCATAACAGCCCCCAGCACGTCCCTATGACCCAGTTCATAGTATCGTTTATCCCAGCGGACCTGATAAAAAACCAGGCCAAAATCGGCGCTGCCATAAAACTCTTCCGCCACGAAAGCCGCTTTCACCCGTTCCGCGTGAGAAAAGCCACCGTCTGTTTCCAGTTTTACCGTAGCAAAATTGGCGGCCACGATTTCCGCTACATTACAAGCATGGGGATCCAAAAATCCGCTGACGGAAAAACGCCCTGTCTTACGGGCCTGTTCCGCCAGGTCCACCAGCTTGGCCGCCAGTTCTTCATCGCCGCCGGCCTTAAAATAACGTAATATTTTTTCTCTGTCCGCCATTATTTTCCTGTTCCTTTTAAGGCTTCACTCCGGGCCAGGACCGCCGCCACCGCATTATACATAGCCCCTCGCACCGCGCCGTTTTCCAACGCTTTGATCCCTGCAATGGTGGTGCCTCCGGGAGATGTCACCATATCCCGCAACACCGCAGGATGACTGCCTGTTTCCAGCACCATCCTGCCGGCTCCGGCAAAGGTCTGCGCCGCCAAACGAATCGCGGCGGCCCGGGGTAGGCCGGCCATCACGCCCGCGTCTGCCAAAGCGTCGATCAAGACATACACATAACCGGGTCCGCAGCCGGAAACTGCGGTCACCGCTTCAATCTCTTTTTCTTCGATCCGCAAGACTTCGCCGCAACAAGAAAAAATGGCCTCAGCCGCCGCCGTGATTTCAGGCGCCACTCCCGGTCCCGGCGCAACGGCTGTCATGCCAGCGCCCACCGCCAAAGGCGTGTTGGGCATGGTGCGTATCACCGGCCGTCCCGGAAAAAAACCGGCAATTTTAGCAATCGGCACCGATCCCATAATGGATACGATGGCCGCTTTCTCCGGCGTTTCTTTACACAGGCCGGCATCCAACACAGAATCCGCCATCTGCGGCTTGATGGCCAAAATCACCATGTCCGCATCCCGGACGGCTTCCCGGTTATCCGTAAGACCGTTGACGCCGTAAGTATCATGCAGATACGCCGCCCTTTCTCTGCGATGCGCCCCCACATAAATAGCGGAAGGATCCAGCAGCCTAGCCCCGGTAATGCCTTTGATAATGGCTTCGCCCATGGCTCCGCCGCCTATAAATGCCAATTTTGTTAACTTCAATTTCTCGGCCATGAGGAATCCCTTCTTTCCCCGCTATACAGTTCCGCCTCCGCGTCAATGTCCACATTGCGCGGCGCGCAAACCAAAATATTCGGTCCGATGCTCCGTATGCTTCCGTTCAGCGCGTAAATCGTCCCACCGATAAAATCAGTCAGGCGTTTGCGTATCATGGGGTCAGTCCGTTCAAAATTGACCACTACCGGCTGATCTCCCCGCAGATAATCCGCCACTTTCGGGGAATCGTCAAAGCTGGTGGGTTCCATCACCACCACTTTGATTTCTGTGGTGGCAGTCATCTGTATCATACGACTGCCCCCCTTACTTTTGCGTACACGGGAAAAAAGGCTCTTTTTCTGCTCCCGGGAAGCTTTCGCCTCCGGAACAGACGCCTCCTCCTTCTCCTGTGTATCTGTCACACTACGGATACTGCGAGATGACGGGAAATTCTTCTGTTCTTCCTCAGCGGCTGCTTCTTCTTCCATTTCCTCCGCCTCAACGGCTTCATCGGGATCATATAATCCCAGTGCCTCCGAAATACGGTCTAAAATTTTTTTCTTAGCCATCGTTTGTTCCTCCGCCCTTAAAGGGCCTGTAGATTCACGCGGATAACGCCGCGCAGTAACCCTCTTCCTCTATTTTCCTGACCACCGCCACAACCTGCCTGACCGAACGGTCTTATACGGTGCATACGGCGTTTCATCTTCAGGTGGTTTACATCCAGTACCCGTATACCGCTCCCGCTTATTCGGCGCATACGGAGTTTCATCTCCCTGTGCCGGTTATGAATAACCCCGTTGGCTGTAATCCCGCTGCCCAAACAAGGCCGTCCCTACACGGATGATATTAGCTCCTTCTTCCACCGCCAGGAAATAATCACCGCTCATCCCCATAGAAAGGCAATCCGCGTCCGGCCTTTGTTGCCGGAGAGCGCAAAAATATCGGTACCCCTGTCTGAAGACATCCCGGATCACCGCTTCGTCCCGGGTCTGGGGTGCAATAATCATAAGACCCCTAATCCGTAAATGGGAATAAAGGCCCAGCTCCGGTACAAGGGCCTCGTAATCGGACGGCGCGAAGCCCGTCTTTTGGGGTTCCTGCGCCACATTGATCTGCAACAAAATAGATAGCACCCGGTTTTGTTTTTCCGCTTCTTTGTCCAGCGTCCGCAAAAGCCTTTCACTGTCCACCGATTCAATCAAATCGAACAATGCCACTGCCTGTTTTACCTTATTCGTCTGCAAATGACCGATCAGGTGCCACCGGCCGGGATGACCGATTTGCTGCTGCTTTTCCTTCGCTTCCTGCACCCGGTTTTCACCGATATGACCGATGCCCAGGGCCTGAATCTCCAAAATGGCTCGGGCCGGATGATTTTTTGTCACCGCTACCACCGTAACACTGTCA
>R16__coassemble_1596_pt1 | contig 10340 bp, 9 predicted proteins | sample R16__metabat2_low_PE_008 | metagenome-assembled genome bin R16
GTAGTTATGTTCCGGTTACGTTTCCCACTGCGTTTCCGGTTAAAGAAATGCACCCGCATATAGAAAAATCACAGTGGAGACTGACGGATTAAAGAACGCCTCCAAAAAAGAACTCTCTGTACCTTCTTTTATTATCCTGTAATCAAAGGTTCTGTCTGACGCAACGCATAGCAGATTGATGTCAAAATCAGTCTCTTCGTTCGGCAAAAAACGCCCTGACCACTGCAGCACAGCGATCTTCCAGAATGCCGCCGATGACTTGCGGCTGATGATTCAGCAAAGGGTGTGACAACACATTAAACAGCGATTCCACAGCTCCCGCCCTATTATCCCGGCAACCGAAAACCACGGTGTCCACCCGGCTGTTAAAAATGGCTCCGGCACACATGGGACAGGGTTCTACCGTCACATATAACTTGCAACCGGTCAGACGCCAGTTTTGCAGCGCCTTGCATGCTTCACGAATCGCAATGACTTCCGCATGGGCCGTCGCATCCAGCCAACACTCTCTCATATTATGAGCGCAAGCCAGCACTTCACCGTTTTTTACGATGACCGCACCTACCGGAACCTCTCCCTCCGCAGCTGCCTTTTCCGCTTCCTGTAAGGCCATTTCCATGTAGACTTCATGGGACAATTCAGTCATTTTCTTCCATGGCCTCCTGTTCCTCCAGCAAGTCTTCCCATCGTTCTGTCAGTTCCTCCAGTTTTGCCTCATAAACCTCCCGCTCTTCCGCCAATTCCCTGCTTTTCGCAAAATCCTGCTGATTTTCCGGCATGGCGATTCTGACATCCACATAGGCCAGCAGAGCATCCTGCTCACGAATCTTCATCTCCACTTCGTCAATGAGTGCAGCCAGTTGAGCAGGACTATGCCTCCTGCTTGTCTTCTTACTGTTTTTCTCTTCTTCTTCCCCGGGGTAATTCCCTTTTTCTCGGTTCTCCGACACATTATCCGCAGCAGACACGGCCTCTTTAGCGGACAGCAAGTCTTCTCCTTTAACAGAAACAGAACTGCTTTTCGTCACAACAAATTGACCCTGCGGCTTTCTTTCCGCAACCGTATCTCCCATTGATGTGACGGTTTTTCCTGTTTGTGCAGTTTTTAAGGCAAGGTTTTCCGTTTCCGAACGTAATTTCGCTTTTTGCTCCAGGTAATATTCGTAGTTGCCTTTATAATCCCATACCCTGTGCTCTTCTATCTCCCAGATACGGTCCGTCACTTCGTTGATTAAATAGCGGTCATGGCTTACCACCAGCACGGTGCCGTCAAAGATTTCCAAAGCCGCTTCCACCGTTTCTTTCGCCAAAATATCCAAATGGTTGGTGGGCTCGTCCAATATCAAAAGATTCGCTCCGTCCAGTACCAGTTTCAATAATACCAGACGAGCTTTTTGCCCGCCGGAAAGAGTACCGATTTCTTTAAACACGTCTTCCCCTCGGAACAGCATGCCGCCCAAAAGGGAACGCGTATGTTCATCCGTCAGCCCATATTCGATCTGCAGACTGTCCATGAGGGTCTGACAAGGGTTCAGCCGCTCATAGCTTTGGGAAAAATAACCGATCTTCACCCGATTCCCTATTTTCACCTGTCCGGACAAGGCAGGGATTTCCCCCAGTATGGTGCGCAGCAAGGTGGTCTTGCCTGTGCCGTTGGCACCGATCAGACCCACCTTCTCCCCTCGGCGCAGGGCTAGATTCACGTCCTGTGCCAAAAGATGGGAGGGGTAGCCCACTTTCAACTCTTCCAGAACCAGCACTCGTTCTGCCGACTCCGGCGCTTTAGGCAAACGCAGCGAAAAGGTTTCCTCCTCCACCGGCGCCTCCAGACGCTCCAAACGATCCAGCCGGGATTGACGGCCCCTGGCCATTTTACTTTTGATTCCGGCCTTAAAGCGGCGGATATAGGCCTCTTGTTCCGCAATGAAATCCTGTTGCGCTTCATATGCGGCTTTGGCTGTCTGTACCCGAATTTCTTTTTGTACAAGATACGCGGAATAATTTCCGGGGAAAGACTGCAGTTTGCCCCCTTCCATTTCCAAAATCCGGGTCGCCACATGATCCAAAAAAACGCGATCATGGCTGATGACGAGCACACCGCCCTTAAAATCGCGCAAATATTGTTCCAACCATTCCATCATGCGAATATCCAGATGATTGGTCGGTTCATCCAGCAGCATAAATTCCGGCGAAGCAACCAGCGCCGCCGCTAACAGCAAGCGTGTTTTCTGACCGCCGGAAAGCGTCTGGGCCGGCTGCTGCCACATGCTTTCCGGAAAGGCCAGCCCGAACAGCACCATTTTGAGTTTGGCTTCGTATTGATACCCTTCCAGATATTCATACCGCTGCGTGGCCCGGCCGTAACTTTCTAAACTCGCAGGGTCATTGGTTTCCAAGGCCTTTTCCAAGTCTTTTAATTTTTTCCTGAGCCTCAAAATTTCAGGATTGGCCTCCAGCATCAATTCCCATACCGTACCCGCGCCAATGCGATCAAAGCCCTGCTCCACATAACCGATCTGCAACCCCGCTTCAAAAGAAACAGTGCCTCGGTCCGCATATTCCGGATCCAGGAGGCACTTCACCAGCGTGGATTTTCCACTGCCATTCACACCTACCAGGCCAATTTTTTCCCCTTTGGCCACCATGAAACTCACATCATGAAAAATTTCGTGTGTGCCAAAGGCTTTGCCTAATTTATCTACCACTAATTGCATGAGTCCTGTTCCACCGCTTACCTGTCTTTTCCTGTATCAACCGAGTTTTGTCGCATCCTTATACATACCGCCTGCCAATCTTACAGGCTCACGATTCGTACCCGTAGGGATGCGATTGATGCCACTGCCAGGCCGTAGTGATGATTTTCTCTGTATTGCTGTGCTTTGGTGCCCAGCCTAACACCTTTTTGCATTTAGCGCTGGAGGCGATGAGTACCACCGGATCTCCGGCTCTTCGCGCTTCTTCTTCTACGCGAAAAGCAATCCCTGTCACCTTTTTTGCTTCTTCGATAATCTCTCGCACGCTGAAGCCGGACTCGCTCCCCAAATTAAACACTTCACTTTCTCCCCCCTGCAATAAATACTGCAAGGCCAGCACATGGGCATCCGCAAGATCCGCCACATGAATATAATCCCGCAGGCAGGTTCCGTCCGGCGTAGGATAATCGGTGCCGAAAATAGAAACATGGTCCCGTACACCCTGCGCCGTTTTTAAAATCAGCGGAATCAAATGCGTTTCCGGATTATGATCTTCCCCAATCAGACCGTCTAACGAAGCGCCGGCCGCATTAAAGTAGCGCAACGCCACATATTTCATCCCATAGGCCATCGTAAAGTCTTTCATCATCGTTTCGATCATCAGCTTGGTACGGCCGTATACATTGGTCGGCAGCGTGGGGAAATCTTCTTCGATGGGGGTTCTTTCCGGTTCGCCGTACACCGCCGCTGTGGAAGAAAACACCAAATTCTCCACCCCTGCCTCACGCATGGCTACCAACAGACGCAAGGTGCCTGACACGTTATTATAATAATATTTCGCAGGGTCGGCCATGGATTCCCCTACCTGGGAAAAAGCCGCGAAATGGATGACGCCGTCAATTTCATATTCCCCCATGATATGCTTCAAGAACGGCACATCATGGATATCTCCGGTAATCAACTGCACGTTGTCGGAAACAGCCTCCGGATGGCCGGTGGAAAAATTATCATAGACGATAGGGGTCAGATTCGCAGTCTCTGCCAACGCCCTGACTGTATGGGAACCGATATAGCCGGCTCCTCCCGTTACTAAAACATTCATATCCTCGTATCTTCCTTTCTTGCTGTGCGGTCACACTGTCACGCCTGTAGCGATCACGCCGTGGCAACGCTTTCGGAACTTCCTGCCCAAGCCGGTGCAACGCTCACCGCAACGGCCGTATTGCGCAAAGTCGCAGCAACGTGTCTTATCCTTCTTGCGCCAGGATAGTTTTCAAATATTGCAGGAAGCCGTCTTTCAGTTCCGCATCCCGCAGCGCATATTCGACCGTGGCTTCCAAAAAACCTTCCTTATCGCCTACATCATACCGCCGGCCGGCAAAATCATACGCATACATCGGTTGGATTTTTCCTAAAGCCCGCAGTCCGTCCGTAAGCTGAATCTCATTGCCGGCGCCCGGTGCCGTATGTTCCAAAATAGAGAATATCTCCGGTGTGATCACATACCTTCCCAAGACGGCATAATCCGAAGGCGCCTCCCGGACAGGCGGTTTTTCCACCATGTCTGCCACGGCGAATAAACGGGGATCTTCCGTGCCTCTCACGGCAACCACCCCGTAAGAAGACACTCTCTCATGGGGCACCTTTTGCACACCCAACACCGTTGCGCCGGTTTTCTCATACACATCCATGAGTTGACGCAACGCCGGTTTCTCCGGATTATAAACCACGTCATCCCCTAACATCACGGCAAAAGGTTCATTGCCGATAAACTGTTTGGCGCATAAAATCGCATGACCTAACCCGCGAGGCTCTTTTTGACGGATATAGTGAACCCGAATGTCGGAAATGGAACGAACCATGTGCAGAAGTTCGTCTTTCTTCTTTTCTTCCAAGTTCACTTCCAGTTCGATGCTGCGGTCAAAATGATCTTCTATCGCCCGTTTGCTTCGGCCCGTAATGATCAAAATATCTTCAATACCGCTGGCTATAGCTTCTTCTACGATATATTGAATCGTGGGCTTGTCTACAATGGGCAGCATTTCTTTCGGCGTAGCCTTGGTAGCCGGCAGGAAGCGAGTTCCCAGACCCGCAGCCGGAATGACCACGCGGGTGACTTTTCTAAATTGTGCAGTCATATCTCTTTGCCTCCAATCAGTTGTAACAATTCTTTCGTCTTTTCTTTCAGCAACTCTCTGTCTCCGCGGGTTTCCACATTCAACCGGAGCACAGGCTCTGTATTGGAAGATCGCAAATTAAAGCGCCAGTCAGGAAAGGCGATACTCAATCCGTCCATCGTATCCACAGAGCCCTCACTATACTTTTCCTGCAGTGCGGAAAAAATCACCTCGCCGTTTTTCACTTCCCGATTGATCTCACCGCTACAGGGGAAAGAAGCTTCCATGTTCCCCACCAGTTCAGATAAGGTCTTTCCTGCAGCGCAGACAATGCCCGTTACCAGCAAAGCTGTGATCATGCCGCTGTCGCAACAGGCAAAAGAGCGAAAGTAATGATGACTGGACATTTCTCCGCCATACAGCACATCCTTCTCCCGCATAGTCTGTTTCATGAAAGCGTGACCGCTCTTACAAAGTATGCCTTTGCCGCCATATTGTTCGATGATCGCTTCCGTGTTCCAAATGAGGCGAGGATCGTACATGATTTTACTGCCCGGATATTTTCGCAGAAATTCTTTAGCCAATAAGCCGACCAAATAATACCCTTCCACAAAATTGCCTTTTTCATCGCAAAAAAAACAACGGTCAAAATCCCCGTCCCAGGCAATACCTAAATCTGCTTTAGCGCGTAATACTGCCTCGGAAGTAACTTTTCTGCATTCCTCCAGCATCGGGTTGGGAACACCGTTGGGAAATGTCCCGTCCGCTGCGTAATTGATTTTTATGAGTTCAAAAGGAAGTCTGGCCTCCAGTTCATCGATGACCGCCCCTGCGCCCCCGTTGCCCGGATTGACCACGATACGCAAAGGCCGCAATTCGCCCGCTTTGACATACGTCAGCAGATGCTCCGCATAGGCCTTCATGATATTCTGTTTCGCCAGGATTCCGCGGGCTTTGCCCGCCACCAAATGATGCGGGAATTCATCGCCCTTCACCATCTGTTCGATTTCCTGCAACCCTGTGTGGCCGCTTACCGGCCGGGCATCCCTGCGCACCAGTTTCATACCGTTATAAGACGCCGGATTGTGACTGGCCGTAACCATGATGCCTCCATCCGCATTAAGATAGGCTGTAGCAAAATAAACCATTTCCGTTCCGCAACAGCCTATATCAATCACATTCGCTCCGCCATCCCGTAAGCCATCGCTCAGTGCCGCTGTCAGCTTGGGTCCTGTCAGACGAACATCTCGACCCACAACCACTGCTTCCGCGCCAAATAAAGCGCAAAAGACCTTTCCTACCCGATAAGCCAGTTCTTCGTTGACTTCTTCCGGATAAATACCCCGTAAGTCGTATGCCTTAAAAGCCTTTGTATTCAGCATCCTTCCTGCTCCTTGCCTTGCAACCTGTCGCGTGAGTTTCTCTGCCGGAAAACCCGGTTTGCGAAATCCACTTCTGACCTAGTATTCTACCAAAAAGCAAAAAGTCCTGCCTTATATTAAAACCACCTTCATATCGCGAAATTTCTTTTTCGTAAAAAATCCTCTGCGGCATCCCCCAAAAACCAGCGAATCGTTGTAAAAAAGTCAGGATATCGTCCATCCGGACCTGGGTCCAATAAACTCTCGGCCAGTTCTGACAGTATCTTTTCCAAAGGAACCCCTTGCCGCAGCGAAATCTCCACCTGTTCTTGCAAGACTTCAATCACCGCTTTGCGCAACCGTTTCAAACGAGGAGCATTCAGGTTCAGTTCAGAAATCGTAACCTTTGCTTTGCGCTTCCATTTTCCTTTACATCGGCTCTCATCCACCTGCATCTCTCCGGAAAACGGATCGAACTTGAATACACAGACTTCGGCCGGAATCTCCAGCGGATTTAAAATCCCTTTATCCAAGGCTTTCGAACCTTTCGGAACATCACAGCTGCGGTCTTCCTTGACAGAGGAATAACGATATTTAGCTCCTTCTACATAGGGCTGGCTGCCCCCGTGACAAACGCCCAGCATATTATTCCAATCCAGGTGATAATTATGTTCCAGTTTTTCAGTGCCCGTTTTCGGATGAAAATGTTCCACCCGAAAATCATCCACCAGATCCTCATTTTCTGTAAGACGAATGCTGATTTCACAGTATGCGCACAAACCGTACTGATCTTTGAGAAGCTGTTGCTTGATCTCTTTGTACCCGTCTCTGTCCCTATGATGGAATTTATCCCAGCTGTCATGAGGGTGGCGTTGCGTATAGAAAAACAAGCGTTCCGGTATCACCGGGCTTTTCCTGACTCGTTTCACAAAAATTCCCTCACTTTTTATTGCGGAAACGCCGCAACCGGATATCCATATCAGCTCGGAGCAAAGCCGGCTCGCGTCCTTTGGACCAGGCATCCAGCTTTTTGCGGAGCGCCAACGCCTCTTCCGAATCCCATTGATCTTCGCCCACCAATTGCAGATAGCGTTGCAGATCCTTGACAATAGGCAGGGACAGCGGCCGACTCTCTACACGCTGTATATCCCGCAGCAGCTGACCGCTTTCTGCCCCCAGCGCAAATACAGGTTCCTCAATATCCACAGCATCCCCTTCCCAGCGTAAAATGCGGATGGATTCCGCCGGCACACTGGTCAACACCTGCGGACTGTGTGTCGTGACAATAAACTGTACCAAAGGAAAGGCACGTGTCAAATCGCGGATCACGGTTTGCTGCCAGGAAGGATGCAGATGCATATCGACCTCATCAATTAAGACCACGCCCGGAGTTTTTAATGCCACATTTTCTCCCAGATCAGGATTCAAGCGGGCCATACGATAAGCGATATCCGCCGCCATACTGATCACGCTGCGGGCACCGTCGCTCATAGCCTCCAAAGGAAGTTCCCCTTTCCGGGGATGGCAGAGCAACAGATTCCGGGCGGCAAAACTGTATTTCAGATCGGTCCATCCCATACTGCCTATACATTCGATAATCGCCTTTCGCACAGCCTTAAGAATCTCTCTGTAAGGATTTTTGTCAGGCAGTTTCTTTTCCACTATAATCCGGTCGTATTCCAGTTCGCTCTCTGCGGCATAGCGAAACCACTGGCTAAAGGTGTTATACGAACCGCTGGGTTCCAAACATTCCACATAGCCGCTGCTGCGGGATAAATCCATCTCTTTGCCCTTTAACAGAGAGCTGTCGTTCCACATGCGTGTCGTACCGTAATAACCCAAGACCGGCAGCAATATTTTTTCGTCTTCCGGTTGATTTAAAGCAAGAGACAAACGTTTTCCATAATCAGCCAGAACTTTGGCCCCAGCGGATGAAGTACGACCTTTTAGGCTGTTCAGCGCCCTCCCCCAGGTAAAGATTTTGCCGACCCGATCAACGCCTTCCGCTTCCAACGATACCGGCAGCAGATATTTCATCCTCTGCACGCCTAACGCAGCTCCCTCGGCAGGGACATCCAACACCATGCGCACGTCCTGCGAACGAAAATTACGCACTTTAATCCCGGGAAAAGCAGTAAGAAAAGGGGCTATCGCCACGGCCAGGCCATCTAAAATCGCCGTCTTGCCCCTTCCATTTTCCGCCACGAGAACTGTAAGCTTTGGTTCAAAATGTATGGTGAAATCCCTATAACAACGAAAGTTCCGGAGTCGTATTTTATTGATATGCATAAGCGTCTCTCCCGGTAAAAAGCCGGACAGGTTCCCCTGCCCGGCTATGTCTTCTTATTTTGCAGGTTTCGTTTCCTGCCCCTGATTCTGCCCTTCATTGGGGTCCAGCACCATGAATTGCATCAATGTAATTTTACCATTTACATTTTTAAACACCCCGATCAATTCCATCAAAGGGGCCTTTTCATATTTTGCCGCATAGCGAAGGATGTTGCCGTCCTTGATCATTTGGAAGACACGCAGATCTTTTTCCACCAGTTTTCCCATGTCTTTTTCCATACTGGCAAACATGTTCTTATACTGTTCTTCTGAAAAATTTTTAGCCCATTCGGCATCCATGTAGGTCACTACTTTTTTATAATCTTTACCGCTAAGAAACTGGTCCATGATCTTGGCTTCCGCATCTAAATCACTGCCGTCGCTGGCAAAGCACATGGCTGAAAAACTCAGCATCATAGCCATCACCAGTAATAAAATTTTCTTCATTTCTTATACCTCCGCATCCTTTATGATTCGCTTGGTAGTTCAGCCGCTTCGCGCTACACACAACTTCCTGCCATTTCCGATCTTTATGCATGAAACGTGCTTTGGGGCTATCTACATCAAACATTATACACTATAAATTTGACAAAACAACGACATTTTTCGGAAAACAAACACAGGCAAAAGTTTCGCCAGCCAAAAAAGTGAATCGAGTCGCTTGCCGTTTCAACAGGCCTCTCCGTAACATGGTAAACGCAATACAACATGCACGTTCAGACTGTTTTTAATTCTTCTTCCGGAATCGCTATTTCGCCCTGAAATACTTCTGTCGCCGGACCCTGTAAGAAAATATGATTGGAAGCTGATTCATAAGTCACTTTCAGCAACCCGCCCCTGGCATATACATGCAACGGTTTATCCATCGCTCCTGCCTTACGCAAGCGCATACAGGCATAATTGACCGCACAGGCCCCCGTACCGCAAGCCAGGGTTTCTCCGCTCCCCCGCTCCCAGACTCTGAATTTCACCGTGTTTTCATCAAGAATTTGAACGAACTCCGTGTTTACCCCTTCGGGGAACAACTTGTGGTGCTCAAACTGGGGTCCTAACGCGGGCAAATCCAGAGCATCCACATCCTTTACAAAAACCACAAAGTGGGGATTCCCCATGGAAACCGCCGTACCGTTATAATACACCTTTTCTTTATAGGTTTTCTGATCGGTTCCCACAATATCGGTTTCTTTTAAAACCAGGGACTGATCCACAAAAATATAATGATCGGTGATCATAGGTATTTTTCTGGGACGAATCTCGGGTTCTCCCATATCCACCCTTGCTTCCACCACTTTCCCCTGCTCTATCGTCAGGTCAATCTTTTTTATTCCGGCTAATGTCTCTATGAACACCGGATTTTTTGAAGTCAATTTATGATCATACACATATTTCGCCACGCAGCGGATACCGTTCCCACACATCTTTCCTTCGGAACCGTCCGCATTAAACATACGCATCTTGAAATCAGCCTCTTCTGAGGGACAAATCAATATTAATCCGTCACTGCCGATACCAAAATGATAGCGACTTACATAACGTGCCACCGCAGCAGGGTTGGGCATCTCCCACCGGATACAATCCACATACACATAATCATTCCCGCATCCGTGCATTTTCGTAAAACTGAATTTCATGCTGCCTTCCTCCGCTATTACATCATTATGTGATTATTATACCGTTTTTACAGATAAACCACAAGGTAAAAAGGCTCACTCTTTTAGGTTCAGGATTCTCCCTATATCTCTTACGACCGGCGTTTGTCGCTCTAAAGTCTACAATGGCAATGACGAATTCCGTCCCCCTATCTCCCAAACTTGCAAGCCGTAAAAAAAGAAAGATGAAAA
>R16__coassemble_1607_pt1 | contig 10096 bp, 12 predicted proteins | sample R16__metabat2_low_PE_008 | metagenome-assembled genome bin R16
CATATGGAGGGATTGTATGAAAATCGCAATCGGCAGTGATCATGGCGGCCTTCATTTAAAAGCTGCGCTGAAAGACTATTTGACAGAGCGGCAGGTGGAAGTGCAGGATCTGGGAACTTATACGGAAGCCTCCTGCGACTATCCGGATATTGCTGTGAAAGTTTGTGAGGCGGTGGTTTCCGGGCAGGCGAAAAAAGGTATTCTGCTTTGCGGCACGGGCATCGGTATGTCCATCGCCGCCAATAAAGTAAAGGGAATCCGCGCTGCCCTGTGCGGCGATGTGTTTTCTGCGGAAATGAGTCGGGCTCACAATGATGCCAATGTGTTGTGCATGGGCGAGAGAGTGACCGGCCCGGGGCTGGCTGTCCGCATTTTGGAGGCCTGGCTGGCTGTGGATTTTGCCGGCGACCGCCATGCCCGGCGGGTGGAAAAAATCATGGCATTGGAGAAATAAGGCGAAACATATGGATGAGAGAGCTTTGCGGCAAATGGAAAAGAAAATCCGTGAGGCTGCCGAGGAGCTGATTGCGGCTGCGTCTCCCCAAGCGGGTCAGCTTTTTGTCCTGGGCTGCAGCACCAGCGAAGTGCTGGGGGAAGCTATCGGTACCGCCCGATCCCCGGAAACGGCGGGTGTGATCGTGGCAACTCTCCGAAAGGTGACGGCGGCTCACGGGCTGTACCTGGCGGTGCAGTGCTGCGAGCACCTGAACCGGGCCCTGGTGGTGGAAGAAGAAGCGGCGCGGCGCTACGGACTTACGGAAGTGACCGTGCGCCCGGTGCCGGATGCGGGAGGCAGTGCGGCGGCCTGTGCATTTGACACCTTTGCTCACCCGGTGGTGGTGGCGTCGCTGCAGGCCCATCTGGGGCTGGATATAGGGCAGACTCTGATCGGTATGCATTTAAGACCGGTGGCAGTGCCGGTGCGGCTGAAACTGTCCAAACTGGGCCATGCGGTATTGACGGCGGCTCGTACCCGCCCTCCGCTGATCGGAGGGGCCAGAGCCCGTTATTTTTAAAGACCGGCCGCAGGATAGGGAGCCGGAAGCAGGGGCGGACAGGATACAACGGCGGCGGACCGTAAAATAAAAAGTAGCAATCGGAGGCGTTTGTATGAAAGTGCATGTAGTGGAACACCCCTTGATCGCGCACAAACTGACCATGATGCGTGATAAAAACTGCAACAGTAAAAATTTTCGCGAGTTGTTAAAGGAAATCGCTTCCCTGATGACCTATGAGGTGACTCGGAACTGGGAAACGGAAGCGGTTCGGGTAGAAACGCCGTTGGAAGAAACGGACGGCGTGCGCTTAAAAGGCGAAGTGACCGTCATCCCCATCCTGCGGGCGGGGCTGGGTCTTTTGAACGGGGTTCTGGAAATGATCCCCCATGCCCATGTGGGGCACATCGGTCTTTACCGTGACCCGGTGACGCATCAGCCTCACGAATATTATTGCGGGCTTCCCAAACAGATGGACGCCAAATGCATTGTGGTGGATCCCATGCTGGCCACCGGCGGTTCCGCGGCCGCAGCCATCACGATGCTGAAAGAAAAAGGACTGCATAATATCTGCCTGCTGGTGCTGGTAGCGGCGCCGGAGGGCATTGAAGTGATCAACAAAGAACATCCGGATGTGACGATTTTTACGGCTGCGGTAGACCGCCAGCTAAATGAAAAAGCCTATATCCTGCCCGGATTGGGGGATGCAGGGGACCGGGTGTTCGGGACGTTGTAAGAAACAGAGAAAATGGCCGCAGGGGAAAGGAACGCTATCCCTCTTGCCGGCGGAGAGACAGAAGAAGGTTCAGGCATGACACGCAGTATGGAACACAGACCCGATTGGGATCACTATTTCATGGAGATCGCGGAGGTGGTGGGAAAACGCTCTACCTGTCTGCGCCGGAGCGTAGGCGCCGTGATCGTCAAAAATAAACAGATTTTGGCCACAGGCTATAACGGCACCCCGAAAGGGATGCCCCATTGCGCGGAGGTAGGCTGCCTGCGAGAACAGCTGAAGGTCCCTTCGGGGAAATGCCATGAGCTGTGCAGAGGCATCCATGCGGAGCAGAATGCGGTAGTGCAGGCTGCGGTGCACGGCGTCTCGGTAGACGGCGCTACCTTGTACTGCACGAACCAGCCTTGTGTAGTTTGTTCAAAAATTTTAATCAACGCAGGTATTCAGCGGATTGTTTATCGCAATCCGTATCCCGATACATTGGCGGAAGATATGCTGGCCACCTCCGGTATGCTGGTGGAGCAGCTGGATTCTGTGCCGCAGGAGAAAGGCTGAGGGTCGCTCAGGTGTATATTTTATCTTTGATCATCGCGCTGCTGGCCAGCTTTTTGCTGACGCCTTACATTAAGCGGCTGGCGGTCGGCATCGGCGCGGTGGACAGACCGGACAAGCGAAAAGTTCATACCCGGGTGATGCCCCGTCTGGGAGGATTGGCGATTTATCTTGCCACGGTGCTGGCCATTGTATGCAGCATGCCGGTCACCCGGGATTTGCTGGGCATCTTGCTGGGGGGCACCTGGATTGTCATCGTGGGGGTGCTGGACGATAAGTATTCTCTGCCCGCCAAGGTAAAACTGGTCGGGCAGATGATTGCCGCCGGTATTTTGGTAGCCTTTGACATTAAGATCGAATGGCTGAACAATCCGTTTGGCGGTTATTTGTATTTGGAATATTTTTCTATCCCTTTCACCGTCTTCTGGGTCATCAGTTTTATCAATGTGGTGAACCTGATCGACGGGTTGGACGGGTTGGCGGCCGGAGTTTCCGGCATTGCCTCCATCACGGTGATCCTGGTGGCGGTGCATCAGGGGTATTTTCCCGTGGCTACGCTTACGGCGGCTCTGGCAGGGGGAATCATCGGTTTTATTCATTATAATTTTAATCCGGCGACGATTTTTATGGGGGACACCGGCAGCATGTTCATCGGTTATATGCTGGCGGCTATTTCCATTTTCGGGGCGGTGAAAAGCGCGGCTACCATTGCGCTGATCGTGCCGGCCATCGCGCTGGGCCTGCCCATCATGGACACGGCTTTTGCGATTTTGCGGCGCTACAGCAACGGCCGTCCCATCTTTCAGCCGGATAAGGGGCATCTGCATCACCGTCTTCTGGCCATGGGCCTGAGCCAGCGCCAGGCGGTGCTGCTGATGTACGGCATCAGTATCCTGTTGTGTCTGGCCGCCTTTGTCCTGGCGGAAGCCAACGGCTATGTGGCGGCGGTGGTGGTGGGTCTGATTTTGCTGGGTGTGGCGGTAGGAGCCAAACGGATCGGTATTTTAAACGACCGGGGCTGACAGAAAAAGGAGGCCTTTTTTGAAAAAACTGAAAGTGATGACGGTTTTCGGCACGCGTCCGGAAGCCATTAAAATGTGTCCTTTGGTGTTGGAAATGCAGAAATATCCGGACTGCATCGAACCGGTGGTAGCGGTCACCGCGCAGCATCGGGAGATGCTGGATCAGGTGCTGCAGCTCTTTGCCGTCAGGCCGGATCATGATCTGAATATTATGACCGGGGGCCAGACTTTGTCGGATGTGACGGTCAAAGCGCTCACCGGTCTTAACCATGTGATTGCGGAGGTAAAGCCGGACCTGATCCTGGTCCACGGGGATACCACCACCACCTTCGCCGGCGCGCTGGCGGCTTATTATGCCCAGGTTAAAGTGGGGCATGTGGAAGCCGGACTGCGCACGGGGAACAAATATTCTCCTTATCCGGAAGAGATGAACCGCAAACTGACGGGGGCCATCGCCGATTTCCATTTTGCGCCTACTTCCACCAGTTATGGGAACCTCCGCCGGGAAAATGTGCCGGCGCCGCAGATCTTTATTACGGGCAACACGGTGATCGATGCCCTGCGCACTACGGTGCGGCCGGATTTTGTTTTTACGGATCCGGTCATTGCCAAAGCGCTGGACAGCGATAAACGGCTGATCCTGATGACGACCCACCGGCGGGAAAACCTGGGGGAACCCATGCGGCACGTCTATCGGGCGCTGAAAGCGGTGCTGGAAGCGCAGCCTGATGCGGCGGCGATTTTCCCTGTGCATAAAAATCCCAAAGTGCGGGAAGTGGTCAGGGAGGAACTGGCAGGATTGGATCGGGTCTATCTGACGGAACCGATGGATTATGAACCCTTTGCCAATCTGATGAACCGGGCGGACATCGTCCTGACCGACAGCGGCGGCATCCAGGAAGAGGCGCCGGCGCTGGGGAAACCGGTGCTGGTGTTGCGGGATACCACGGAGCGTCCGGAGGCGGTCACGGCGGGTACGGTGCGGCTGGTGGGCACCGACTATGAAGCGGTGAAACAGGAGACGCTTCGGCTTTTGACAGACCCGGCGCATTACCGCTCCATGGCGGAAGCGGTGAATCCTTACGGAGACGGCAGGGCCTGCGAGCGCATCGTGCAGTTTATCTTATATAACTTTGACTTTGCTTCGCGGATGCCGGAGCCCTTTCAGGTGTAAGATTGTTTTTGCAGATGTGACAGCGGCTCAAGAAGTGTAAACCGCTCCTTCCTTTTTTAAAAAAACTGTTGGCAATTTAACAAAAATATATTAAAATAAATTAGTATTTACTTCTCACATATTTTTCACAATTACGGAGCAGACAGGTTATATGCTTGATTTCAGAGGCAAAAGCCGGGACTACGCCGTCCATGTTATGAAACGAATTTGGCTGCGTCAGTTGGCGGGGGCTCTGTTCATGTGCGCCGCCGGCTTTTTCTTGTTAGCGAAGCCCGGGCTGGTTTCCCTGCTGGCCGGAGCCGCCTGGTCTTTGACGGACGATATTGTGGTTTTCGGGGCCGCCATGATGAGTTTCGGAGCCTCGGTCCCCGTGATGCGCCGCTGGCTGTTTCGCATGTTTCTGACCAGATTGTCCCTGGGCATCATTTTTACCATGCTTATGTTGGGATTAAAGCAGAGGGTCGCGGAAGCGATGATCGGTTTTATCCTGTTACATATTTTTTTCATTTTTAATCTAAAAAATTTCACGAGCCCAAATAAAAAATAAATTTTACCGGCCGTGAGGAAAGGAGAAACAAAGATGGGAACTGCTGAACAAGCAAGCAATGAGATTATCCACTATCTGCCGCAGCAAATTTCCGCACTGGGCATGACGGTCCACATGCAGACGCTTTATATGATGTGGCTGTCCTGTATCATAACCATTATTTTGGTTTGGCTGGCCACTTCCGGCGCCAAGATGATCCCCGGGCGACTGCAGGCATTTATGGAGATGATCGTTGAATGGCTGGGAGGCTTGATGGAAGACAATCTGGGCAAAGAAGGCCGTCGCAAGATGGAACCTTTCCTGCTGACATTGTTCCTCTATATTTTTGTGGCCAATGAAGTCGGGATTCTTTTCCCCTCCGTATTGGGACTGCATTTTACTTCCCCCACCAATGACATCAACGTTGTATTTGGCTTGTCGATCATGGTGCTGGTCGTGACCTATCTGGTCGGTATCGGCCGTAACGGCTTAGGTCATTTCGGTCATTTCTTCAAACCATTCCCTGTGTTCTTACCGCTGAATATTATTGAAGAAATCGCAAAACCTGTCACCATGGCGCTTCGTCTGTTTGGTAACATCCTCGCCGGCGAAATTTTGTTGATCGTTTTGTATAAACTGGCTCCCTGGGTAGTGCCGGATGTATGGGTACTGTTCAGCTTGTGCGTTGGCCTGCTTCAGGCTTTCGTTTTCACCATGCTGAGCATTATTGCCTTGTCCCCGGTTTTCAGACACGAGTAAGTCTACATGACGTTGCACACACAAATCGAAAAATTTTAGAGAAATAATGAAAGGATGAGAATTTAACATGGAAAACGCAATCATTATCGCTGCTTCTGTATTAGCGGCAGGTCTTATCGGTGCCGGAGCTTCTATCGGCGCTGGCAAAGGTGACGGCATGGTTACTTCCAAAACCATTGAATGCATGGCTCGTCAGCCGGAACAGGCTTCTTCTTTCCAGGTAACGATGTTCATTTCCGTAGGCTTGATCGAATCTATTCCCATCATTGCCTCCGTTATCGCTATCGTGCTGGTATTTGCCAATCCTTTTGTAAAATAATCCGGTACGGACAGAATCAAGAGTTAGCCTAAGATTTAACTAATGAAAAAGGAGTGCTGAAATTGATAGATTTTGATGCAACATTTTTTGCGCAGATATTAAATTTCATTATTCTTCTTTTCATCCTGGCCAAATTTGCTTACAAACCGTTGATGAAGGTGTTGGATGCACGCCGCGAACGCGTGGCCAATGACCTGGAAACTGCCGAAAAGACCCGTACCGAAGCGGAAGCTCTGAAGAGCCAGTACAGCCAGCAGCTGTCCGAAGCTCGCTCCGAAGCCACCGCGATCGTAGAAAAAGCGAATAAGATCGGGCAGAAGGTGCATGACGATTTTGTAGCGCAGGCACAGGCTGAAAAAGAACAGCTGATGCTTTCTGCAAAACAGACGATTGAAAATGAAAAACAACAGGCTTTGTCCGATGTTCGTTCCCAGGTCATCACCCTGGCGACCGAAATCGCCGGCAAAGTGGTGGATCAGAAACTGAATTCCGAGGCGGATCAGGCTCTGGTCGCGAAAACAGCTGACAGTGTTCTGAATCAATAATCGGACCGCTTATAAAGTTGTGGAGAAAACAGGCTTGCCTGTGACTAATACACCCGCGGCAGCGCGGGGGATATGGAGGTGAAGGATACAGCATGGCTAGCAATGAAAAACTGGACTTGATCGTGAAAAGTCTTGAGGGCCTCAAGATGGAAAACGACAAGCTGCAAGCAGGCTCCACCAACGGTATTATCGCCGTTGTGCTGACGACTGCGAAAGAACTGACTGTATCTGAAAAAGATGCCGTAGCCAAGGTTATCGGGGATAAATTAGGCTATCAGGTATATATGGAAACCACCGTTGATCCTTCCATTATTGGCGGTTCTATTTTGAAAGCCGGCGATCAGGTTTATGATGCCAGCGTAAAACGTCAGATGGAAAAGGTCAGCGCCGCTATGGCGAAAGCCGGTGTGAAGGGCCAGTCTTTGGAAGATCCGGCCAGCATCACCGCTTCTCTGACCGAAACGGTTAAAGAAACAAAATTGGATGTGGACCTGGAAGAGGTCGGCATTATCGACAAAGTCGGCGACGGCATTGCCACCGTTCGCGGTCTGGAGCATGCCATGGCCGGCGAACTGGTAGAATTAAAAGGCGGCGTCAGCGGCATGGTGCAGAACCTGTTGCCGGAATCCGTAGGCGTCGTATTGATGGGCGGCGAGACCACCGTTCGCGAAGGAGATATTCTCCGCCGCACGGGACGCCTGATGGAAGTACCTGTTGGCGAAGGACTTCTGGGCCGCGTTGTCAATCCTTTGGGGCAGCCTATCGACGGCAAGGGCGAGATTCAGTACATGGCTACCCGTCCGGTTGAATCCCAGAGCCCCGGTATCGCGGACCGCAAGTCGGTAGATGTGCCTCTGCAGACCGGTATCAAAGCTATTGACGCACTGGTTCCCATCGGACGCGGACAGCGCGAACTGATCATCGGCGACCGCGGCACCGGTAAATCCGCTGTGGCCATCGATACCATCATCAATCAGAAGAACACCGGCGTGATCTGCATTTATGTAGCCATCGGACAAAAGGCGTCTACCATCGCCCGCTTGTCCCGGACGCTGGAAAAATACGGCGCGAAAGAGTATACCATCATCGTGGCGGCTACGGCGGCCCAGTCTGCTCCTTTGCAGTATCTGGCTCCTTATGCCGGCGTCACCATGGGCGAATATTTCATGGATCAGGGCAAAGACGTCCTGTGTATCTATGACGACCTTTCCAAACATGCCGTGGCATACCGCGCCATGTCGCTCTTGCTCCGCCGTCCTCCCGGACGCGAAGCTTATCCGGGCGACGTATTCTATTTGCATTCCCGTCTGTTGGAACGGGCGGCCCGTCGTAACGAACAGGCCGGCGGCGGTTCCATCACGGCTCTTCCGGTTATCGAAACGCTGGCCGGTGACGTAGGCGGTTATATTCCCACCAACGTTATCTCCATCACGGACGGCCAGATTTATCTGGAAACCGACTTGTTCTACGCCGGTATCCGTCCGGCCATCAACGTAGGTCTGTCCGTATCCCGTGTAGGCGGTTCGGCCCAGATCAAAGCCATGAAGTCCGTAGCCGGTACCTTGCGTCTGGACTTGGCCCAGTATCGTGAACTGGCGGCTTTCGCTCAGTTCGGTTCCGATTTGGATAAGGCCACCAAGGCGCAGCTGGACCGTGGTCTGCGTATGACCGAGCTGTTAAAACAGCCCCAGTACGCTCCGTATCCGGTTGAAAAACAGGTTATTTCCCTGTACGCCGGTTCCAAGGGCTATATCGACGACCTGCCGGTACAGGATGTGACCCGTTTTGAAACGGAGTTGCTGAAATATGTGGATAATACGGCTCCGGAAATCGGCGCTGATATTGTGAAGAATAAAAAGATCACGGATGCCAATGAAGAAGCCTTGAAAAAGGTTCTGGCTGATTTCAAGCAGACTTTTGTAACCTCTGACGGAAAGAGGTGAGTGACTGATGCCTAATCCACGCGAGATTCATCGGCACATGCGCAGCGTACGTAATATTCAGCAGATTACGAAAGCCATGAAAATGGTTGCCGCCGCGCGTCTGCGCCGTGCGCAGGAAAAAGCCGCATCCACCCGTCCTTTTGCCGATACCATCGAAACGCTGTTAATGACTGCTATCAGCGATAAGACCGCTATGAACAGTCTGTCTTTCAGTGATTTTCCCATGCTGGCGGATCGCCCTGTGCGCCGTACCGCATTCATCGTAGTGGCCGCTGACAAGGGCCTGGCGGGTCCTTATAACTCTAATGTGCTGAAGCATGCGTTGGCGGAATTGACGGAAGCGGACAATTACTACCTGATCACCGTAGGGCGTAAAGCGAAAGAATTTTTCCAGCATCGGGGTTTTGATGTAGCGAAAGATTATTTCGGCCTTTCGGATAAACCGAATTTTGATTATGCGGAACAGATCGCCAAAGCGGCGGCGGATGCTTTTGCGTCCGGCGAAGCGGACGAAGTGAAGCTGATCGCCACCCGGTTTAAATCCGCCTTGTCTTATACTCCGGAAACGCTGAATCTCATGCCGGTACGGCCGGGAGGAGCGGATGAGGAGCGAGGCAAAGCCAGGGACGGTTTCCCTCAGTCTGATTATGACGATGACGAGGACGGGGAAGAAATGATGGAAGAAGTGGGGAACGTATTGTTCGAGCCTTCTGCCGCAGCCCTGTTGGGGCAGCTGTTGCCCTATTTTGTCAAAACCAGAATTTATGCCGCGCTGATGCAATCAGCCGCAAGTGAACTCGGCGCCCGTATGACAGCCATGTCTTCGGCTACCGATAATGCGAGTGATTTACTTAGATCTTTAGAGTTATCATACAATAAAGCTCGTCAAGCAGGCATTACTCGTGAAATTAACGAAATTGTTGGCGGAGCGGAAGCTCTGCAGGAAAACTAAGGGAGGAAAATTATAGATGACTGGTAAGATAGTACAAGTCGTTGGCCCTGTTGTCGACATTAAATTTCCGCCAAATGGCCTGCCTGCAATTTATAACGCTATCAAGATCGACGGTGTGGTGGGAAATGGGCAGGAAGTCCATCTGACCACCGAAGTGATGCAGCACATCGGCAACGATGTTGTCCGTTCTGTTGCCATGAGCTCCACCGACGGTCTGGTACGCGGTATGGATGCAGTAGACACCGGAGCTCCGATTCGTGTGCCCGTAGGCCCCGGTACGCTGGGTCGTATCTTCAATGTGCTGGGCGAAACCGTTGACCATGATGATACCCCGGTTGAGGCGGATGATTACTGGCCGATCCACAGACCGGCTCCGAAGTTTGAAGAACAGTCCACGGTTGCCGAAATGCTGGAAACCGGCATTAAGGTCATCGACCTGATCGAGCCTTATGCTTTGGGCGGTAAGGTAGGTCTGTTCGGCGGCGCCGGCGTAGGCAAAACCGTTATTATCATGGAGCTGATCCACAACATAGCGACGGCCCACGGCGGCTACTCCGTATTCTCCGGCGTAGG
>R16__coassemble_1610_pt1 | contig 10088 bp, 9 predicted proteins | sample R16__metabat2_low_PE_008 | metagenome-assembled genome bin R16
CGCTTTTACCACAACCACCGGCTCATAGGGGAAAATCACAGTTCCTTCGGGCACCGCATACATATCGCCCGTAAACTTAAAGTTCCGCAAATAGGCGAGAAACTTTTCGTCAAAAATTTTCTTTCTTCGCAGAAAAGCAATATCGTCATCGGTAAAACGCAGCCTGCGTAAATAATCCACAATGTCCGCCAATCCGCAGGCAATGGCAAAACCGCCGTCATCCGGAACCTTTCGGTAAAATACGTCAAAATAAGTTTGCTTTTTATAAAACCCGTTTAAATAATATCCGTTGCCCATGGTGAGTTCGTAAAAATCTGTCAGCATGGTCAGATTTTGCTCCACCGTTGTTTCTGCCATCTCGTCCCGTCTCCTTATTTGATTTTTACAATATCTCCGTCATGACGAATATCCCGTGTAATGTCTTTCAACAGGCGTTCCTGATTTTCCGGAACAGAGATTCCGCCCGGTTGTCCGTCTGCCAAAGAAGGCTCCGCCTCGGGCCGGTAATTCACCAGCCGGGTGCCGTGCCCGCCTCGCACCAGAATGTCCACCACCGCCGCGCCTTTGTTGCAGAACAAAACCAGTGAGCGACCTTCAAATACCCCTTTCAACGCGCCTTTTTCTTTACCGGTCACAGCGTCTTTGACAGTCATACGTGTTTTCACAAAATGAGGAACGATGAGAAATGCCTGCTCCGTACCGGCCCTGACTATTCTATAATGTTTGATTCCTTTCGGTAAAACCACCGAATCCAAGGTATCGTACACTTTTAAATTCGCGACAGCAGCCACTACATCCCGGTCATTAAATTCTACCGTCGCGTATTCTCCGCCCAGTAAACGCTGATAGTCCTCAGCGGCCACATCGTTGTCCGCGTCTGCAGCCCAAACCGTTATGCATAAACTCATAAGCATAACTGCCACCGCCAGTATTTTTTTCATCGCTGCACCTCCTGATTAAAGCAGTACTAGTCTGATTACTATAACATTATATACCCTGCTTCTGCTTTAAGCAACAAATAGAGCCTTCCTCTATCCGTATCCATCCGTGTCGCAAGTGGAAAAGCAGCAACTATGAATTTTTTATCGTCCGGATTTCTTCAAGTTTTAGCGATCAGTTTTTTACTTCCCAATCTCCTTAACTATATCTTGCAAAAGAATTTTACTATGCTATAATTAAGGCACCGAATCGCAGTATGTCGGCCGCGGCAAGCAATCTGCCGCAGGTGGTATTGCGCGGTATAACAGTGTCATAAGAGAGATGTTCCGGAAAGGAGGATGCGAAATGAAAAAATATGTATGCAATATCTGCGGCTATATCTATGATCCCGCAGAAGGGGATCCGGATAACGGAGTAGCTCCGGGCACCGCCTGGGAAGATGTGCCGGCAGAATGGCTCTGCCCCTTGTGCTCCGCTCCCAAAGATGATTTTTCGGAAGAATAAACAGCAATTGCTATTGCAAACGTAACAAAGATAAAATGAATCGGTGTCTGACTATCCCTCAGACACCGATTTTTACATGTTTTTTTCTTTTAGGGCGCGCTGCATGTCTCTTTTGGCGTCTCGTTCGGCCATATCACGCCGTTTATCGTAGTTTTTCTTGCCGGTACAAAGAGCCAGCTCCATTTTGACAATGCCATGCTTAAAATATAATTTTAACGGAATCAAGGAATAACCCCGTTCTTTCACTTTTCCCAAAAGGCGGTCGATCTGGCTGCGATGCATGAGCAGCCTCCGGGTCCGCAGCGGGTCGTGGTTATTGTAATTCCCGTAGTCATAGGGACTGATGTGCATATTCATCACTACTAATTCACCAGCTTTGGTAATACGCACAAAGCTGTCTTTTAAATTCACCTTGCCGGCGCGCAATGACTTGACTTCTGTCCCTACCAGCTCCATACCGGCCTCCATGGTTTCCACCACACTGTAGTCATGACGCGCTTTGCGGTTTTCTGTAATGCTCTTAATGCTGCTTATTTTAGCGCCGCTTTCTGTCATAGTTCCTCCTGCCGTTCCTGCGTTTTCCTTTCGGTACATCCCGGAACGCGTTTCTTTCACCTGCAGCAAAAGCAACCGCCCTTTTGTCGCCCTTTCGTTTGCCGGAACCCTTCTTATGCTCGGAATCGGACTTTTTCCCGGCATGCTTTTTCTTGCCGGGGGCCACTTTTTTGCCGCTCCTTCCGCTCCGGCTTGCCAACTGCGATTGAATATATTCCGCCCCGGTGCGGTTCGTGCCCGACAAAATGAAATCTATGCTTCTCTCTTCCAGATTGACTTGAAACACTTCGATGTTAACCGTATCTCCCAGACGATACACATTGCCGGTACGGACACCCGCAAGACAATACGAATTTTCCACAAATTCATAGTAATCATCCGTCAGTCCGGAAATATGGACCAGCCCTTCCACCCCGTTGGGCAGCTCCACGAACAGGCCAAAAGAAGTGACACCGGAAATCACCCCTGCAAAAGTTTGTCCAATATAGCCCAACATATATTCGGCCTTTTTGAAATCCACCGTAGCCCGTTCCGCCTCAATGGCTTCCCGCTCCCGTCGTGACGCATGTTCCGCCATGGCTTGCAAACTCTCCCCGTTCATTGCGGTAAAATCTCTCTGCCTGGCGGGATGCCGCAGCCACTCATGGAGAATCCGATGCACCAATAAATCAGGATAACGGCGAATCGGCGAAGTAAAATGGCAGTAATATGGCGCCGCCAAGCCAAAGTGACCTGTATTATCCGTCTGATACACAGCCTGGCGCATACTTCGCAATGCCACCGTATTGACCAGGCGTTCCTCCGGCCGTCCTTTCATGCGATCCAGCGCTTCCTGCACATCACCCGGTCGTACCTGACCGTTTTGCGGAATATGCAGTCCGATGCCAAAACTGTGCAGAAGACGTGCCAGTTCTTCCATCTTGGTTTCTCCGGGTATGTCATGGACCCGATAAACACAGGGCCATTTATGTTCTGACAGATGACGCGCCACGGTTTCATTGGCAGCCAGCATAAATTCTTCAATAATGGATTCCGGAAGACCGTGCACCCTCTGCTTTATTTCCAGCGGCTTGCCTTCCCCATCCAGCATCACTTTTTGCTCCGGCAGATCAAAGGCTATAGCGCCTCGGGCCGCGCGTTTTTTCTGCAAAAGGCGGCAAAGCTTCTGCATAGCCTCCAACATAGGAACAATATCCATATACCGGTTCCGCAAATCCGGAACTTTGTCTTCCAAAATCCCCCGCACCAGATTGTAGCTCAGCCGATAGCGGGAGCGGATCACGCCGGGGAAAATTCGGTAACGGTTGATGCGTCCGTTCTTGCCATCGATTTCCATTTCACAAGCCATGACAAGACGGTCTTCCCCCTCGTTCAAACTGCAAATCCCGTTGCTGAGACGGGGCGGCAGCATCGGCAGGACCCGATCCACCAAATAGACGCTGGTCCCTCTGGCTCTGGCTTCCCTGTCCAAGATCGTCTTCGCTTTGACGTAGTGACTGACATCCGCAATATAAACGCCCAGTAAAAAACGTCCATTTTCCAAACGGCGTACATATACCGCGTCATCCAGATCTCTGGCATCCTCGCTGTCCACCGTAACCACGGGCCAGGTACGGCGGTCTTCTCTCCCCTGCAAATCTTTTGGCAGGATGCGTTCCGGTACGCGATAAGCCGCCTTTTTCACATTCTCCGGAAAAGATAACGGCAGGTCATATTGTTTGATAATAGACAAGATTTCCATGCCGGGATTGCCTGCGGAACCCAGTACTTCTACCACGCGCCCTTCTGCGTTGCGCCGATCCGTAGGCCACTCCGTAATTTCCAAAACAACTTTCTGATTCGTCACAGCGCCGCCAAAATCTTTACGCAGCACGTAGATATCACCGCCGATATGCTTGTCATCCGGGGTCACAAACGCAAACTCTTTGCTTTGTTTGAACAGGCCCACAATTCTCCGGTTGGCTCGCGTGATAATACGCAGAATTTCTCCTTCAGGACGGCGGCTCCCGACGCTACTGTCAATCCGGGCCATGACCCTGTCATTATTCATGGCCCCGTGCAATTTGCGCGGCGGTATAAATACATCGGGGCGTTCCCCTTTATTATCGGGGATCACGAAGCCGAACCCTTTACTGCTCAGCTGGAAACGGCCGGCCACCAATCCCATTTTTTCCGGAAGTCCATAGGTATCAAAACGGGTCTTAACCACATAGCCTTCTTTTTCCAGCGCTAAGATGGTTTCCCAAAATTCATGCACTTGTTCTCCCCTGACGGGAATCGCGTCAATCATGGTTTCCGCCGTCATCGGAGCATACGAAGTCTCACGCATGAAAGCCAGGATCTTGTCTTTTAAAGTTGCTTCACTCATTTTTTATACCTCGTACGTCCCAACGGTTTCCCATTGATTCTTACCGGCCCGATAGCATTGCGCTTATCCTATCGCTATGATTTCTCTCCTTTGTGTACCGCCATTCTTGTCCGGAAAAAGGGCTTACCGTTGCTCTTATCACGCTTTCGTTTCCAGCATCATGTGGCTGATGGCTTCTGCCGCAACGGAACCTCCCGGATTGATAATTTTTCCTTCCATCATGACCAGACGACCTTTCCGCTTGATTTCTTTTGCCTCGCACTTGATGGTGGAACCAATCTCGATGGGTTCTCTGAAACGCAGGTCGATGCGGGCGGTATAGGCTGGAATCCCCTCTTTTGTAAAAAGATAGTTGCCCATGACCTCATCCAGCAATACGGTGATCAACCCTCCGTGCATCCTGCCATTATAACTTTGGTGTTCCGGCTTGGGAGTAAAAAAGGCCATCTGCCCGTCAGGAACATGAAAAAAGTGCAGATGCAAGCCCACCGGATTATCTTCCCCACAGGCAAAGCACATTCCATAAGCCTTGTCTTTAGGATATTCTTCCAATTTTTTGCCTGCTTTTTCTTCTTCCCTGCGCAGCCATTCTCTTTCTGCTTCATTGAGAGGAAAACGAATCTGCTGCATCGATTTTTCCTGCGTAGTACTCATGTCTCAATCCTTCCTTTGCTGCTTTAAAATGCTTGACATCATACCCTCGGTACCTGTCGTTACTCCGTGATCCGTGCTTTCGTCTTTTCGTTCCTGCTGCGCACAGCCCTGTGCGTTACAAAGTGACTCCGCGCGCCCTTACGCCGTCCCATTTTTATCCAAAAACGCTAAGCAACGGGCAAAAACCACCTCCCGGGCTTCCCCCAAGGTGACGATGTGACCGGAATTTTCCAGCCACAGCAACTCTTTTTGTGACGGCGGCACAGAACGCAAACGCTGATAAATATACCGGGCGCTTTCCGGCGCTACGGTTTTTTCATCCTTGCTTTGAATAATAAGGACCGGGATGCGGATACGCAGCAAATAGTCATTTTTACAAAGAGCAAGTAATCCGAGTAAGCTGGGAAGGGGTCGTGTAGGCGTTTCATCATAGCCTTGCTGATATTCTTCCCCTACATGGTAAACACGTTTATGTTTTTTTACACGGCGGATAAAATAGCGCAGGATTTTAACAAAAGGAATCCTCTTATCCTGTAAAAAAATAGGAGCTGCCAGAAACGCAGCTTTTTCCACAGGTAATTCCGCCGCAGCCTTCATCGCCAAAAGAGCGCCCATAGACAAGCCGATGATATACACATGCGCACAGCGCTGCCGTAATTCCGCAACTCCCTCTTCTACCGCCTGGTACCAATCAGGCCAGCGAGTTTGCTCCAGAGCCTCCACGGTAGAACCGTGTCCCGCCAGACGGACCCCCAAAATGGTGAAACCGCCCCGTTCCTGTAAAAACTCTCCCAAAAGACGCATCTCGGGCGGCGCTCCGGTAAAGCCATGAACCAGTACCACGCCCTTATCGCTGCGACCCTGCAGAAAAAAAGCCCCTGCTCCCTGACGCACCTGCTCGTTCATACACACGCTCCTTCTTATCAGACAGGATAACAGGCAAGTATAGGCCACTGCCTCTATCGGCACTATTATAACACAATCAGCTATAATTCGCGATGCGACGGGAGAGATTTTAAAAACAAACATCCCGCAATTTATACCACAGAATGCAGCATGAGCCGCCTGTCGCTAAATGCGGGATGTCCTGTTTACAGAGCAGGAAAGAGCCGGAAGCGCTTTCCTTTTACAATTGTACCTGCGATGGTCTTGTCAAAGAGTCACTTATTTGAACAGACCCAGCAATAAACCGCCGTGGGCCGCCAACACAGGAGCAAATACCAGAGATACGATGGTCATCAGCTTGATTAAAATATTCATGGAAGGTCCGGATGTGTCCTTAAAGGGATCACCTACCGTATCACCGGTTACCGCGGCTTTATGGGAATCGGAGCCTTTGCCGCCATGGACGCCGGATTCAATGTATTTCTTCGCATTATCCCAAGCGCCGCCGGCATTAGCCATCATGATGGCCAGCAACACGCCGCCGGCCAGAGAACCGCCGATCATGCCGCCCAAAGCCGCAGGTCCCAGAAGGAAACCAACCAGTAACGGAAAAGCAATAGCCAGTACACCGGGAACAATCATCTTATTCAATGCGGCTGCCGTAGAAATATCTACGCAACGACGATAATCGCCACGGGCCTTGCCTTCCAAAAGACCGGGGATTTCACGGAACTGACGCCGTACTTCCACCACCATCTCATTGGCCGCTTCGCCTACGGATTCCATGGTCATAGCGCCAAATACAAAGGGCAGGGTCGCACCGATAAATAAACCGATCAAAACAACCGGATCCAACAAGTCAATGGCTTTCAGGTTCACCACATGAGAGTATGCGGAGAACAACGCTAACGCGGTCAGCGCTGCGGAACCAATAGCAAAACCTTTACCGATTGCAGCGGTAGTATTGCCTACAGAATCCAACGTATCCGTAATTTGACGTACGCTGTCGGGCAGCTCGGACATTTCCGCAATACCGCCGGCATTATCGGAAATAGGACCGTACGCGTCAACCGCAACGGTAATACCGGTGGTTGCCAGCATGCCTACGGCGGACAAAGCAATACCATAAATACCCAATTCGGGATTTACAGCGCCACCCATGACAAAGAAAGCAATAAACACAGCTATTGCAATAAAGACGATGGGAAGAAAGGTAGAATACATGCCCACCGCCAGGCCGGCGATGATAACGGTAGCATGCCCTGTTTCAGCCTGATCCGCAATGCGTTTTACGGAGCTGTAATCAGCCGAAGTATACACTTCGGTAATTTTTCCAATCAATAAGCCTACAACCTGACCGGCCGCAATCGCCCAAAAAGCATTCAGGTTGCCAAACAAAGAGTTAGACAGATAAGCGGCTGCCGCAATGGTCAGAACACCTGCGATATAAGTACCGGTGTTTAAAGCACCCTGCGGATTGGTCGATTTGCTGTGACGCACATACAAAATACCGATAATAGAAGAAACAATACCGCACAGAGCCAAGAGGAAGGGATAAGCCACGCCTTCTCCACCCTTGAAAGCTACCGCGCCCAGCGTTAAAGCTGAGATGATCGCGCCTACATAAGATTCGAACAAGTCGGCGCCCATGCCGGCCACGTCGCCTACGTTATCGCCTACGTTATCAGCGATAGTGGCGGGGTTACGGGGATCATCCTCCGGAATACCCGCTTCTACCTTGCCGACCAGGTCAGCGCCTACGTCAGCGGCTTTCGTGTAAATACCGCCGCCCACACGGGCAAACAGGGCGATGGAGCTGGCACCCAGACCAAAGCCTGTAACGATATCCATATTCGCGCCATTTTCACCAAACACAGCAAAAGCCAGAGCGACACCCGTAATGCCCAGTCCAACTACGCCCAGACCCATAACGGAACCGCCGGAAAATGCGATCTGCAAAGCCTGAGGCATGCCGTGTTCTGCAGCCGCAGTCGTACGAACATTGGCTTTGGTAGCGACATTCATGCCGCAATAACCGGCCAAAATAGAGAACAGCGCGCCTCCCACAAAGCAAAGCGCCGTCTGCGGTGTCAGAAAGGCCCCGATAATAATGGCTACCACCACAATGAAAACTGCCAGCGCCTTATATTCACGATTTAAGAAAGCCATAGCGCCCTCGTGAATATGGCCGGAAATTTCCTGCATCAATTTACTGCCCGCATCGGCTTTCATGATAGAGCTGCTCAGAAACGCAGCCACTAACAGGGCCAAAATACCGGCAGCAATGGAAAACATAATAAAGCTGCTCAACATGTAATCCCCTTTCGACAAATAATAATTTAAAATTTCAGGGAACCAGTCCCCTAATCACCGGATACACAAGCAAAGTTTTCACCGGACGAACCGCTTTGCTGTACGGTTTCTACGATATTCCGAACACCATTCAGGCATTGATCTTAGCCAGAGCCAGGGTAATAATGCCAAAAGCCGAGCCCAGAATCACGGTAGCCTTGGACATGACGGTATCCAGATCGTTCCCCTTACCAAAAAAAGCACTGTCGCCGCCGCCAAAAGAACTGGATAAACCGCCGCCTCTGCCGGACTGTAACAAAACTGCTCCAATCAAGGCAATGCAAACGATAAAGTCCAAAACCATCAAGACAGTTGCTATCATTCACTTACCTCCCTTTTTCCTAAATTCTAATGAGTACCACAGTATTTTACCACACCTTTGTGTATGTGGCAACAATAATGTCACTTTTTAAGCACAATTTTAAAATTTTACTGAATCAGGGAGTGCATGAATGTACCCTTCATGGCAGATTGTAAAAGACTTCCATTCCCTTATAGGAAGCGGCTGGCCCCAGATCTTCTTCAATACGCAGCAGCTGGTTGTATTTTGCCACCCGGTCCGTGGGCGGCCGGGCGCCGGATTTAATCTGCCCTGCGTTTAAAGCCACCGCGATATCGGCCATAGTGGTATCTTCCGTTTCGCCGCTGCGGTGCGATACAATAGCCGTATAACCGGCTCGTTTGGCCATTTCCACTGCACGGAACGTTTCCGTCAGAGTGCCGATTTGATTTACCTTGATCAGAATGGAGTTGCCCACCCCTTTTTCAATACCTTCGGACAGGCGCTCCACGTTGGTCACAAACAGATCATCCCCTACCAGCTGTACTTTGTCCCCCAGCTTCTTAGTCAGAGCCGCCCAACCTTTCCAGTCATCCTCCGCCAGGCCATCTTCAATAGAAACGATAGGATATTTTTCAACCAAATCTGCCAGATACTGAATCATCTGGGCGCTGGTTTTAGGCGCTCCTTCCGCCAGCATATGGTATTTGCCGCCTTTATAAAATTCACTGGCCGCCACATCCATCGCCAACTGTACATCTTCACCGGGTTTAAAGCCGGCTTTTTCAATCGCTTCTACAATCACATCCAAAGCTTCGGCATTGGACTGCAGATTCGGCGCAAAGCCGCCTTCGTCGCCCAATCCGGTACCAAGTCCTTTTTCCTTCAAAATCACTTTCAGCGTATGGTAAATTTCCACCGCCATACGCAGGGCCTCGCTGAAATTCGCCGCGCCGGTGGGCATGATCATAAATTCTTGGATATCCACGTTGTTATCCGCATGCTGACCCCCATTTAGGATATTCATCATAGGTACCGGGAGTTCATGAGCATTGGTGCCACCCAGATATTGATACAAAGGTAATCCTACATAATTGGATGCTGCTTTGGCGACAGCCATGGATACGCCTAAAATGGCATTGGCTCCCAACTTTGCTTTATTAGGGGTACCATCCAGACGCATCAGTAGTTCGTCTATCTCAATTTGACGTGTGGCATCCAAGCCGATCAACGCCTCAGCAATCACCTCATTCACATTTTCTACCGCCTGAATCACGCCTTTCCCTTTGTAACGACGCCCGTCTCCGTCACGCAGTTCTACCGCTTCATGCACGCCGGTAGAGGCACCGGAGGGAACCGCCGCACGGCCTGTTGTTCCGTCTTCCAGCACAATTTCTACTTCCACAGTGGGATTTCCTCTGGAATCTAAAATTTCCCGTGCATACGCCTGCATAATTATTGACATAACATCACCCCGCCTTTTTTTCACATATTTTTATATACAAAGATTTTCTTGTTAAGTTACTTCAGCAAACACCGACCGGTCATTTA
>R16__coassemble_1611_pt1 | contig 10065 bp, 8 predicted proteins | sample R16__metabat2_low_PE_008 | metagenome-assembled genome bin R16
GAAATTCAACCAAAGAAAACCGGTCCGATACACCGCAGTGTGCCGGACCGGTACCACACAAAACGATTCAGAGGCCGCATCCCCAACCTTTGCTATGGGATTAAAGTACCGACACAGAACCTTGCCGGTACTTTTTTATTGTATACGCCGCCGCCATCGTCCTTATTTTTTCCGTTTCCCTAAATAGGCTTCTTTAATTTCTTCATTCTCCAGCAAAGCCCTGCCTTCGCCTTCCATCTTAATGCGGCCGGTTTCCAGCACATAGGCGTGGTGCGCCACCTTCAGAGCCATGTTGGCGTTCTGCTCTACCAGCAAGACCGTAGTCCCGTCAGCGTTGATGCGCTGAATGATGTTAAAAATATCTTTGATGACCAAAGGAGCCAGTCCCAACGAAGGCTCGTCCATCATGATCAGTTTGGGACGGCTCATTAAAGCCCGGCCCAATGCCAGCATCTGCTGTTCGCCGCCGGACAGGGTACCCGCCATCTGCCAGTTTCTTTCTTCCAGACGGGGAAACAGCTCGTAAATCCGCTTGATATCCGCGGCGATCCCTTCTTTATCCTTACGCGAATAGGCCCCGATCTGAAGATTTTCCAGCACCGTCAGATTGGGAAACACCCGCCGCCCTTCCGGCACCAGGGTAATGCCCCGGGTAGTGATCTGCTGGCTGTTCAGGCCGTTCAAAGGCGTGCCGTTGTATTCCAGGGCGCCGCTTTTCGGTTTTTCCAACCCCATGATCGTGCGCAGCAACGTGCTTTTACCGGCCCCGTTGGCTCCGATCAGGGTCACGATTTGCCCGTCGGGCACAGCAATGGAGACACCCTTCAGGGCTTCAATGCCGCCGTAAGCGACAACAAGATCTCTGATGTTAAGCATCTTCATCCTCCCCCAGATACGCTTTGATCACCCGCTGATTATTTTGTATCGCCGCCGGATCCCCATGGGCGATGGTAGTGCCGAAGTCCAGCACATAGATTCGGTCGGAAATTTCCATCACCAGATCCATATGATGTTCGATCATAAAGATAGTCAAACGGAACTGATCCCGTATATAGCGGATGAAATCCGTAAGCTCGTTGGTTTCTTTGGGATTCATACCGGCGGCCGGCTCATCCAGCAGCAAAAGCTGCGGATTGGTGGCCAGGGCCCGGACGATCTCCAGATAGCGCTGTCTTCCGTAAGGCAGGCTGCTGGCTTTTTCCGCCCGCAAATCCCACAGATCCACTTCTTTCAGCAGGCGCTCCACATCCTCCCGCATGACCGCTTCTTCCTGCCGGTAGGCCGGCAGACGGAACGTGGCGGACAGGAAATTGGCTTTCAGATGCAGATGCTTCGCGATCAGCACATTTTCATAGACGCTCAGATCCTTAAACAGGCGAATGTTCTGAAAGGTGCGGGCCACGCCCAAGCGGGCTATATCGCTGGGCTTTTTCCCTGTGATATCCACTTCCCTGCCGTCAGGCAGCGTGTAAATCACTTGGCCCTTGGTGGGAGTGTACACACCGGTAATATCATTGAAAGCCGTGGTCTTGCCGGCGCCGTTGGGCCCGATCAGCGCCACGATCTCATGTTCATTCACTTCGATATTCAGATCGTTGACCGCCATCACGCCGCCAAACTGCATGGTCACATGTTCGGTACGCAAAATATTTTTACTCATTTAGACCGTACCCCCTTTTTCCGCAGACCTGCCAGCGGGTTTTTCAGGAAGGCGATGATTTTCTCCCAGGTCAGTTCGTTGGTCCCCATGATGCCGTGGCGCCAGAACAGGACGCAAACCATGAGCAAGACGGAAAATACCACCATGCGCAGACCCGGACGGAACAGGGGAATCATGGTTCCCATGATTTCCAGCGGTTCGTCAAAAATGCGCAGATATTCCAGCCCCGCCGTGACGATAACGGCGCCGAACATGCTCCCGGTGACGGAACCCATGCCCCCCAGCACGATGATCAAAAGGAAATTATAGGTCAGCGTGAAAAGGAAGTTCTTAGGATCCACCGTGCCCAAAAGAGCGCCGTACAGGCCGCCGCCGATGCCGGCGAAAAAGGCGCTGACCATGAAGGCCAGGTTTTTATGATAGAACAGATTGATGCCCATGGCTTCCGCGGCGATCTCATCTTCCCGAATCGCTTTGAAAGCCCTGCCGTAGGAAGAATTTAACAACAGGGTGATCACCACATAGGTCACCGCCGTAGCCAGAAAGATATAGCGGACGTCATTCAGCGGCGGGATATTTTTAATACCCAGCGCGCCGTTAGTAATGGACTGGGCGTTGGTGATCACGATGCGGATGATCTCGGAAAAGCCCAGCGTCGCGATGGCCAAATAATCTCCCCGCAGACGCAGCACCGGCGTACCGATCAGGCCCGCTACCGCCGCGGCCAGGATGCCTCCCAGCAAAAGCGCCGCCCACAGGGGCAGATAGATATTCACCAAAGCCGGATGCATGGGCGTGGCATAAAACACATCCGCCCGCAGATTCACAGGTACCGTAAAAATACCCACCATATAGGCCCCGATAGCCATAAAGCCCGCCTGCCCCAAAGAGAACTGACCGGCAAAACCGTTGGTAATATTCATGGATAAGCCGATAATCGCGTAAATCAGACAAAGATTGGCGATGCGGCGGATATACGAATCCACCTCGGCCTGTACAAAGCAGGCCACGCCGAACAAGGCGATTATCGCAAAGAGAGTGAGCATGATATTTCTTTTGTTATCATTCATGATTACACCTTCTCCGTCGTTTTCTCGCCTAACAGACCTGTCGGTTTATAGAACAGGATCAAAATCAACATGATGAATGCAAAGGCGTCCCGGTACCCGGAGAACTGAGGGAAGAACGCCACGATCAGGATTTCTCCCAGCCCCAGAATAAAACCGCCCAATACCGCGCCTTTGATATTTCCGATACCTCCGATAACCGCTGCGATAAAGCACTTCAGACCAGGCATGACACCTAAGTAGGGGGTGATGCCGGGATAGCGGATGCCCCACATGATGGCGCCGATGGCCGCCAGCGCTGAGCCTATGGCAAAGGTAATGGAGATGATAGTATCAATGTTAACGCCCATGACACGGGCAATTTCATAATCTTTGGACACGGCCCTCATGGCCATGCCTGTTTTGGTATGGTTCACCACATGAAGCAGTACCATCAGACAGATCACGGTGATGACCGGAATAAACAGACAGATAGCCTGAATCTGAATCCCGCTGACGGAAATCATGCTGGATAAGAACGGAATATCCGGAAAACGCATGGGGCGTCCGCTGAACACATAGTTCGCCAGATTTTCCAACAGGAAAGACGCGCCGATGGCGGAGATCAGCACCGAGTTTTTCGGAGCGTCTCGCAAAGGACGGTAGGCGGTTCGTTCAATCACCACGCCTAAAAGGGCCGTAGCCGCAATGGTTCCGATAAAAGTCAGATACCAGGGGATATGGAATGCCGTAATACCGAAAAAGGCAAAATAGCAGGCCATCATGACAATATCGCCGTGGGCAAAGTTAATCATCAGCAAAATACCGTAAACCATAGTGTAGCCGATGGCAATCAGAGCATATAAACTGCCCAGCGAGATACCGTTCACCAAATGCTGGAGCAGGCCCGCCCCAGTCATATTGGCTATAGCTTGAAAAAGCTCCATTATTTAGCACCTCAGATAGAAAAATAAATAGCTTCCTCCCCTGTGGAAAGGAAGCAGAAAGAACCAAATAAAGCATCCTGACAGCTTCCTGCCTTCTTCCGGCGTTTCCACCGGGAGAAGGCAAAAACTGTATAATGAGTCGGTTTGATTATTTTGCTTTCAGATCTTCCGGATTGACCGTATCCAGATAGGTAAACTTAGCTTCTTTCACCGTCTTGATGACCGCGGATTTAATAGGATCTCCGTCCGCATTCAAGGTCGTCTTGCCGGTAGTAGTTTCCAAATCTTTGGTAACGGCGATCGCGTCACGGATTTTCTTGCTGTCATCGGTGCCGGCGCGTTTCATGGCGTCATAGGCGATCAGATAAGAGTCATACGCCAAAGCGGTCAGGCCGCCTGGCTGTTCGCCCTTATATTCTTTGGTGTATTCTTCCAGGAATTTCTTAGCTTCCGGAGTCGCGGCTTTTTCACGGTCAAAGGCACTGGAGAAGGTGATGCCTTCCACTTCTTTGCCGCCTACATTGATGAATTCCTGGGTTTCCCAGGTATCCCCGCCCATAAAGGGAGCTTTGATGCCTAACTGACGGGCCTGTTTAACCAAAAGGGCCGATTCGGTAAAGTTGCCGGGAGCAAACACCGCATCCGGGTTCTTTGCTTTCAGGTTGGTCAATTGGGCGGTGAAGTCTTTGTCACCCGTCTGGTAGTTGGCGACGTCCACCACGCTGCCGGCGCCGGCCAGTTTTTCAAAGGCTTCTTTAAAGAATTTGGCCAGACCTACGGAATAATCATTGGAAACTTCCTGTACGATAGCTACTTTGCGGGCGCCTTTTTTGAAAGCGTAGTTAGCCATTACCGTACCTTGGAAAGGATCGATAAAGCAGGCCCGGAAGTAATAGTCATTACCCTTGGTAACCTGCGGGTTGGTGCAGCTGGTGCCGATAGCAGGCACTTTGCTCTCTTTCACGATATTCCCCGCCGCCATAGACAGGGATGAACCATAGGAGCCTAAAATCACTTTTACTTTATCTTTTTCAATCAAACGGGCCGCCACGTTCGCTGCTTCGGCTTTGTCGGATTTATTATCCACCACGACCAGTTCAATCTTTTTGCCGTTAATTTCGGGATGCAGCTTGTTAGCTAATTTGATACCGCGCAGCTCCAGTTCGCCGCCTGCGGCATTGTCGCCGGTCAGAGGCAGGAACACGCCTACCTTAACAGTTTTTGCGCCATCCGCTTTTTTGCCGTCAGCAGCCTTTTTATCGCCGCCGCAACCTGCAAATAAACTCATAGCTACCGCCGATACCAAAAATGCAGAGACAAATTTCTTCATTTTCATATGAATATTCCCCCTTACCGTTTGAAACAAACATTTTAAAGACAAATGAATTATACCATTTTTGTGAATACTGTGCAAGAGGACACCATTTCCGCCCTATTCCCCATACAATTTACAATTATTTGCATTTTTTGCAAATTTTTATCATCATGCGTCTTTAATCAATAGACTTTATTTAAAAATAGTATTCACAAAAAGGATGGTAAGAAAAACTCTCCCCTTTTATGTCCACTTAGAAAAGACGGCAAAACGAGCGTTTTTTTAGTAGCTTCTATTTTTTTCTGTTTTTTTATAAAGAGAGACCCCTGTCATTCTATAAATGTTACAAGTTACGGACGCGCCGGCCTATCTCGTAAAAAATCCGTTTTGCCAGGCTGCGATTTGTCAAAAGTTCCTGTCCCACAAGGCCTGTGCCCCGGCAAAACGACAAGCCATGAGTCTCGCTACGGCTTCTCAAGAGTTCTTTCCCAACAAGGCTTTGGCATAATCCACCGCAGCCACCGCATCGGGCGCATAGCCGTCAGCTCCGATGGCCTCCGCATACTCCCGGGTCATTACCGCGCCCCCCACCAGGATGTTTACCCCGGTATCTTTCCGCAGGGCGCGAATCGTCTCCTCCATGGAAGCCACCGTGGTGGTCATCAGGGCCGACAGCCCCACCAGCGCGGCATGGTGCTCGGCCACCGCCTTCACCACCGCTTCCGGCGGCACATCCTTGCCCAGATCCACCACATTGTAGCCGTAATTTTCCCATAAGACCTTGACAATATTCTTGCCGATATCGTGGATATCCCCTTTGACCACTGCCAGCACAATGGTATTCTCCCGGTCCCCTGCGGTTTTTTCCCGGACGCTCATCACGGTTTTCAACACCGCAAAGGCCTCCTTGGCCGCATCAGCCGCCATCAGCAACTGGGGCAAAAACAGCGTTTTTTTACCAAATCCTTCTCCTACCGTATTTAAGGCAGGAATAATATGCTGATTGATAATCTCCAACGGCTCCATGTTTTCCGCCAGCAACGTTTTCACCGCGCTGCCGCTTTCTGCCGCCAATCCTTTCACCACGGCATCATACAGGGAATACTCGGAAACCGCCGCAGACAGTGCCGCTTTGGGCAGTCCGGAAAAGCGGGTCACATAGGTTTTACAGCCTTCGTCCAGCCCTGCCAGGGCGCAAAAGGCATAATACGCTTCCATCATGCGCCGGCTTTGGGGATTGATGATGGCAGAAGAAAGCCCCGCAGTCAGCATCAGGACGAAGAAAGCGCTGTTGACCGCATCCCGCTCCGGCAGACCGAAAGAAATATTGGAAACGCCCATCACCGTGTGGACGCCCCGCTCTCGCAACGCCCGAACCACCGCCTCATCAATTTGCGGACCGCGCCCGTCCGTGCTCACCGCCAGCGCCAAAGGGTCGATAAGGAGGGAAGAAGAAGGAATCCCGTAAGCAGCCGCTTCTCGGATGATGGTATCCGCCACCGCCAGGCGTCCTTCCGTTGTATCCGGAATGCCGCTTTCGTCAAGGCAAAGCCCCACCACCAACGCGCCGTATTTTTTGACCAGAGGGAACACCTGCTCCATGGATTCTCGTTTGCCGTTGACGGAGTTGAGCACAGGCCTGCCGTTATACAGACGCAGCGCCCTTTCCATCGCCGCCGGATTGGACGTGTCGATTTCCAAAGGCGCCGGGGTGACGGCCTGTAGCGCTGAAACTGCTTTCCCCAGGGTTACGGCTTCCTCCAGACCGGGGAGCCCCACATTCACATCCAGGATATGGGCGCCCCGCTCCAGCTGCTCCAGTCCCAAACGGCAGACATAATCCATATTCCCCTTTTGCAGCGCTTCTTTCAATAACGGTTTCCCGGTGGGATTGATCCGCTCGCCGATAAGAACCGGCCGATCGCTGAAATACACCGGTCTTCCGTACCCGGTGGCGGCCGTCACACTCACATCAGAGGCAGGGAGCGGTCCGGCCCCTTCCGTCTCCCGCACCAGAGCGGAAATAAACGCCGGATCCGTACCGCAGCAACCGCCCAACACCGAAGCCCCCAGCCGGCAGATTTCTTTCATATAAGAGGCAAACTCGCCGGGCCCGATGCTGTATACGGTCCTGCCGTCTTTCTCTACAGGCAGCCCCGCATTGGGATTGGCGATCAGGGGCAGCGTGGTCACCGCCCTCGCCCGGGGGATAAAACCGGCCACCAAATCGGGTCCCAAACCGCAGTTAAAACCGACCGCCTCCGCCCCCAAGCCCTCGGCCAGCAGCATAGCCGTCTCCACCGAAGCCCCGTTCAGCAAATTTCCCTCCCGGTCAAAGGTAAAGGTCACAAACACCGGCAGATTGCTGTTTTCCTTGGCCGCCAAGAGAGCCGCCTTAGCCTCGTAAGTATCGCTCATCGTTTCAATCAGAATCAGATCCGCGCCTGCTTTGACCCCGGCCCGAACGATTTCCGCATACAAGGTCACCGCCTCCTCAAAAGGCAGATCTCCGTAAGGCGCCAGCAACTTTCCGGTAGGCCCCAAATCCAGAGCCACAAACCTTTTGGAAGAAAGCCCCTCGTGAACCCCATTTTGCGGCGCCGCAAAAGGCCCATCAGCAACCCCACTCTGCGAACTAGCAGAAGCCGTATGTTTTGACGCAGCAAAAGCGCCGTCATCAGCCTGATCCCAGGCCGCACGAGCATTGCGCAGCGCCGCCGCCACCACCTCGTCTACCGAATAGCCCGAGCCCTTCAGTTTCAAGGCATTGGCCCCGAAGGTGTTGGCTTTTAAAAGATTGGCTCCCGCCTTGCAATACGCGGCATGGATGCCTGTCACCACCTCCGGATGGGTGATATTCCAAAGCTCCGGCAGTTCCCCCGGTTTCATACCCGCTTCCTGAAGACAGGTTCCCATGGCGCCGTCAAAATATAAAATTTCTTTCCCTAAACAGGCACGGATTCCCATCTTGTATTACCTCCTGAATGTGCAATCTGTCTTACCGCAAAGACCGCAGCGGTCATGCAAAGGTCTGTCATCCGACAGCAAGGCCGGCTGCTCCGCCATAGCGCAGGCAGAATTGGCGAAATAGCCGTCCATTGGCTCTGACAGCGGTTCTTGCTGCTCTGCGATCCCCATCACCGCCGTCACAGATTTGACCGGCGCCATCATACAACTTTCCGTAAGCGTCAGACCAATGGTACGAGCGCAGTCCAGCACAGGAAAAAGAAGGCGCTGTTCTTCCAGTTTCCAGTCGCCGTATCCGGGAGAAAAACGCGGTTTTAAGGTTTTGCCCCGGGGCAATTGTTCCGCCAGTTCCCGGCAGCAGGCATCACAGTAAGACTCGATCAAGGCGGCGGCCACCGCCTGCGCGGCAGCGCCCTGCGCCACACCGGTAAAGGTCAGACGGCGCAACGCAATATCTACCCGGCTGCCCAACGTGGCGGCAAAAAGATACAGCTCTCGACACCCGGACAGATAACGGGCCAGATCCCGGCTGTAAAACAACGTACCATTAGATAATACGGTCGCGGCAGGCCGCTGCGTCTCCCTTTCCGCATACAGCCGGCAGCCGAATTTTTTGACGGTATAACGGGGCTGCAGTTCCGTCTTTAATTCTTCATAAACTTGAGTAATCAGTGTCTGCGCCTTTACATCCCCCGGCGCAGCGCGAAAATAACGCAGCGCTTCTTTTACATTCAATACGATTTCTGTCTGTGCCATATCTTCCGCTCACCTGCGCTCTTTCTATGTTATTTCCCTACAATGTGGGACAGATTCTGTAAAATGCTACCGATAATCTCCGGTTTATTCATGGTATAAATGTGCACATCCTTAAAACCGTTAGCCAAAAGATCCAGAACCTGGGTCGTGGCATAATGAATGCCGGCCTGCTTCATGGCTTCCGGATCATGGGCGAATTTTTCAATAATGGCCCGGAAATGAGGAGGCAGTTTCGTGCCGCTCAATTTGCAGATACGTGTGATCTGGGCCGCGTTGCTCACCGGCATGACGCCCGGTATGACCGGAACTGTGATGCCATGGGCCAGCAGCCGATACATATAATGATAAATCAGATTATTGTCAAAGAACATCTGGGTCACTAAAAAATCCACCCCGCTGTCCACTTTGCTCTTTAACTTTTCAATATCGTCATTGATTCCGCTGCTTTCCGGATGCCCTTCCGGATAGCAGGCGCCACCCACGCAAAAATCTCCGTACGCCTTGATTTTTTTCACCAGGTCGCTGGCATGGCGATACTTTTCGTGCGTCAGTTCCATGCCCTCCGGCAAATCGCCCCGCAAGGCCAACACATTTTGAATCCCGGCAGCCTGTAACTGATCCAGCATGGCTTCGATGGACGCCTCCTCCGCATTGACGCAGGTCAGATGGGCCATGGCAGGAACACCGTTTTTCTCCACAGCCTCCGCAATTGCTACCGTTTTGCCTACAGAAGTGCCGCCGGCCCCGTAGGTCACGCTGATGAAATCCACCCCCTGCCCCGCTATAGTGCGCACGATTTCCAACGCATTGGCCAGCTGCCCGCCCTCTTTGGGAGGAAACAATTCACAAGACAGGCCGATACGGTCCTCTTTCAACTGCTCGATGATCTTCATAGTCTCTGCCGTTCTCCTTCCGCAATGGATGAATCCTCTACTCTCTGTATGCTGTATGCGCTCCTGCTAACAGAAAAAGCGCCTTTTTGCAAAAAGAGTTCCTCTTCATAGTACAATAGAATCGCAAGGAACGCCAATCTTTTCCGCTGCCGCCACATCATTCTTTTTATTATACCGTAAAATTGTAACACATACGACAAAAAGGACAGCGGAGAATTCCCCGCCGTCCTTTGAAAACGGTATTCCATTAAAGCTTTATTTACCTACTTTGGCTTCCAAACGGGCCAGCGCCTCCCTTAAGGCGGCAATTTCCGCATCCTGCGACGCTGCTTTTTCACGTATCGCTCGGTTTTCGGCTTTCATGGCCGCGTTTTCCTCGGTCAGGGCATTAATCTTTTTAGCCATAGCGGCTTTGCTGACCCGGATGCCCTGCCCTTGATCCAGCGCGAAAGTCACGCCTGCGTTCACCATGTTTTCGCCG
>R16__coassemble_1612_pt1 | contig 10033 bp, 6 predicted proteins | sample R16__metabat2_low_PE_008 | metagenome-assembled genome bin R16
CCCGGCCCCCGGCACCGCCGTCATGCCGGTACGTCCACCCTCGCTGCCGCCGGAAGCCGATTCCACAAAAGGGGTGAAGGTACTGGTGCCCATCATAGCGCCGGCTACCGTGCCGCAGGCATCCGCCATCAAGGCGCCTTTGATACGGGGCAGCGTGCCGTCCGGACGCAGCATATTAGCCTTGGAAGCCACACCCATTAATGTCCCCAGGGTATCGAACAAATCCACAAACAGGAACGCCAGGATCACCACCAGAAAATCCAGCGAAGCAAAGTTGCTGAAATCCATCTGGAAAAAAATCGGTGACGGATTTGCCGGTAGAAAAGCGGCAGCCCCCGCTGACAAATTAGGCAACACACTGAAAGCGCCCAGTTTGGGATCTGGCACATAAAACCCGGTCACTTCACAAACAACACCCAGGAGCCAGGTGCCTAAAATCCCCCACAGAATGCTTCCTTTCACATTTTTGGCCATCATGATGCCTGTCATCAAAATACCGATGAGGGCCAGCACCACAGTAATCCCCACCGTATGGAAGGTGCCGTCCGCCAGGGAACCTTTAAAAGAGAATAAGGCGATTTTGGTAGCAGGATTGGCCACAATGACCTGGGCATTAAACAGACCGATTAAGGCAATAAAAAGACCGATGCCCACAGAAACCGCCCGTTTGAGACTCAGGGGAATCACATTGAATATGGCCTGGCGCATATTGGTCAGGGACATGAGGATGAAGATAATTCCTTCCACACAAACTGCCGCTAAAGCCATCTGCCAGGAATACCCCATCTGTTTTACCACCGTAAAGGCGAAATAGGCATTCAGCCCCATGCCGGCGGATAAAGCAAAGGGGTAATTGGCAAAGGCCGCCATGAACAGGGTGGCCAGACAAGAGGCCAGTGCCGTAACCGTCAGCAGCGCTCCTTTATCCATCCCCGTCACGCTGAGGATAGACGGGTTTACCGCCAGAATATAGGCCATGGTCATAAAAGTAGTGACACCTGCCATGATCTCCGTCTTGACCGTCGTGCCGTTTTCCCGCAGATGAAACATACGCTCCAATATACCGTCCTGCATAAAATACCTCCATTGTCTCTGAGCGGACCGGACGAGAATCTGATCGGTCGCTCTCTTCCATTCATTACATGATATGTTATTATACCACGTCCATGAAATGTTTGTGAACTATTAATTACGCAAGGTCGGCAACGGAACATTTGCTGTGATGAAAAACTGATTTTTCTACATTTTTAACTGGCGCAGACGGGAAAGACCGGCCAGTCCCTGCAGCAGCTTCAAGGTTTCCGGAGCCACTTCGTTATCCACGGTCATCAGCATCATCGCCAGGCCGTTCTGCTGATTACGGCTCACCTGCATGGTGGCAATATTCACATGAGAGGCCCCCAGCAAGGTACCGATCTGTCCGATCATGCCGGGTTTATCTTCATTATTCACAGCCAGCATAAAGGGCATAGGTTCCACATCAAACTGATAACCGTTGATGTTTTTGATGCGCACTTCCCCTTCCGGCGTCACATTCCCTGCCGCCGTAAAGACGGCCTCTTTGGCATGAATTCGTACGGTAAGCAGATTTTGCGGCGTATTTTCTTTGCTCTCGATGACTTCCACGCCACGGCTGCCTGCGGTCACTTCCGCATTCACATAATTCACCCGTTCTTTCAGGATCGGCTCAAAAACCCCTTTCAAAACAGCCCTGGTGATCATGTTGGTTTCCATATCCGCCAACACCCCACTGTATATCACTTCCACTTTTTCGATCGCCGCATGCTCCAGCTGATAATACAGTTTGCCCAAATCTTCGCCCAAAGCGAGGAAGTGCTGCATCCGCGCCAGTTCTCCCGCCTGGAGAGCCGGCAGATTCACCGCATTGGGTACCATCTCGCCACGCAGGGCCGCGATCACTTCTTCCGCGATAGCGATGCCCACATTATCCTGGGCTTCCTGGGTATCGGCCCCCAGATGAGGCGTCAGCACGCACTGGGGCAAGTCGATCAGCGGGGAAATGGGTTTCGGCTCATCCACCAGCACGTCGATACCGGCGCTGGCCACCAGGCCTTCTTTGATAGCCCGGGCCAGATCCTGTTCGTTAAAAAGTCCGCCCCGGGCGCAGTTCACCACCCGAACGCCTTTTTTGCATTTTTCCCATTCTTTATAGGTGACCATGTTCATGGTTTCCTCTGTTTTCGGAGTATGGATTGAGATCACATCGGACTCTTGCAGCAATTCATCCAACGTCTCGCATTTTTTCGCGCTGTATTTGCGGAAGCGGGCATCGGCAATATAGGGATCGTAGGCGATGATTTTCATGCCGAAAGCCAGCATGCGGGTAGCCACTAGGCCGCCGATGCGGCCCAGACCGATGATTCCCAGAGTCTTACCATAAAGCTCCATGCCTTTCAGACCGCTCCGGTCCCAGACACGGCTTTCAATCATCTTGTGGGCTCGCAGAGTATTGCGGCAGGAGGCCAAAAGCAGACCGATGGTGTGTTCACAGGCCGACACAATATTGGATTCCGGCGTATTCACCACAATGATACCCCGTTTGGTGGCCCCTTCCATCTCAATGTTATCCACCCCGTTACCGGCCCGACCCACTACTTTTAAGTTCGTCGCATGCCGATAAAACTCTTCATTGATTTTTGTCACGCTGCGCACAACGATGGCATCGTATTCGGGAATCTGCTTCAACAACTCTTCCCGGCTCAGGTTCATCTTCACATCTACCTGAAAATCCTTTTGCGCCTGCAATAAGGCGACACCCTTGTCAGAAATGCTTTCCGTCACAATAATTTTTTTCATTTTCTTCCCCTCCTGTAAATGACTGTTTCTTGCCGGCTTTCTTACAGACGGTCGCCCAAGCAAATAAAAAAGCTCCCGTCCCTGTAATAAGGACGAGAGCCTGACTGCGCTTTTTGGGACGCAGGATGTATGCTCACGTGGTGCCACCTTAGTTCGCCGTAACCGCACAACCAGCTGTGGTTCTGCAGGGCCTGCCTGCTGTACCGCTGCGCAGGATTTTCTGCCTGCCTTGCCTTACGGCCTTCATTTCCGAAATATCGGTCGGACCCGGTCAGGTTGCTGCCCCTGACTTCTCCGGAGCGGAATTCGACCCGCGGCCGGACGGTTTGCACTGACCACCGTCTCCCTGAACAGACCGGGATGTACTTTTCTCCTTCATGGAACCTATTCGCTTGTATAGGTGAAATTATAGGCTTCTTCCCGGTAAAAGTCAAACACCATTTATGTAATGAATGGTACAGTTAAAACGACGATCTGATTTTTGATTTTGTTTGTGCAAACTTTTTACGCGTTGCGGCACAGGCCTAAAGTGTGACAACAGTTCACGCCCGTTTTTGAATGAATCCGTCACGCCTTTTTTAATAAATAGTTCACGCCCGTTTTGAATGAATCGTTCGCATTCGTTTTTAATTAAACGATTGATTAAATTTCGGTTTTGTCGTATAATACAACTGAAAAGTAGTTGCAGACCACCGTTCTGCTAAGTAAGTAATAAGGGTAACAACCGGTGAGGCAGGCAGTCGTTGAGCGTGAGTCACAGCGCAAGACAGTACGAAGATAAGCTTTTTCAACTCGCCATAAAGTTGTGATGTCCTCGTGTCACCGCGCAAGACAGTAGGCGAGTGAGCCGATTTATCAGCCAAGACAGAAAGAAGGTCATACAATGGTTACTACTACCGCACAAACACAAGATACCCCCGTCCGGATCATGCAGGCGGCTAAAAATTTATTTGCCGAAAACGGTTACGAAGGAGTTTCCATCAAAAACATCGCCCGGACGGCAGGCGTGAACAGCGCGCTGATTTCCTACTATTTCGGAGGCAAAACGCAGCTTTATCAGGCCGTGCTGAACCAGCAGGCCGATTTGTTTCTTTCCATGATGAAGCGCTGGAACGGCTCGCCCCTCTCTCCCCTGCGTCGGATTAAGCAATTTATGGACGAACAGGCCCGTCTGCATTTGGCAGATCCCTACAGCATCTACCTGATCTACCGGGAACTGCTGACCCCTACCAAAGCCGGAGAGAACGTAGTGCGAGAACGGATCATGGGCATCTATGAAGGGTTAGCCGAAGAACTGGAAAAAGCAAAAAAAGAACAATATATTCACGCTTCCGTAGATTGCCGGAGGGCTTCCTTTACCCTGATCAGTATTTTTGCTCTCTTTCTTTTGACCTGCAAATATGAAAGTATTTTAGGCCGCGGCTTGTTAACGGGGGAAGATTCTTTTTCACGTCTGCAAGGCGTTTATACGGATTATCTGCAGTCTCTCTCTGTGGGAAAGGAGCCCTTGCAATGAAAGTACCGGAAATCAACTGGCAGAAAAAACACTATATCCTCTTAGGAACCGTAGCCGTCCTTTTCTTCGGCTGGCGCCTTTATACCGCCGTCAGACCCGCGGCGGTGGAAGAAAGGCCGATACCCGTGGTCCGCACGGTAACGGCAGGCATCTCCTCCACCGATACGCAAGCCGTCTATCCCGGCGAAGTACGGGGCCAATACGAAAGCGCGCTGGCCTTCCAAACCGGCGGCAAGATCATCAGCCGGCAAGTAAAGTTAGGCGACCGGGTGAAGGCGGGCCAGGTCCTGCTGGAAATTGATCCGAAAGACGTGAGCCAGAACTTCAATGCGGCGCAGGCTTCTTATCAGGCAGCGCTCTCCCGCTATCGCCTGGCCAAAGACAATTATCACCGTTTTACCATTCTGGAAGAAAAAGGCGCCGTCAGCGCCATGGTACGGGATCAATATAAGACCGAGTTTGAAGCGGCAGACGCCAATCTGCAAAGCGTCCGGGCCCAGCTCACTGCCAGCCGGAATCAGCTGGATTATACCCGTCTGGTGGCCGACCATGACGGCAGCGTTTCCTCCTTATCCGCCGAAGTGGGTCAGGTCGTGGGAGTCGGCATCCCCGTCATCAGTCTGGTGCGGGACGGGAACCGGGAAATTCAGATTTTTGTACCGGAAAACCGTATCGGCGAAGTGCGCCCCGGACAGACCGCCCACATCACCTTTTGGGCCCTGGAAGGCCTCACCGTGCCGGGACATGTGACAGAAATCGCGCCTATGGCGGACAGCGTGACGCGCACCTATAAGGTCAAAGTGGCGGTAGACAAAATGCCTCCGGCCGCCAAATTGGGCATGACAGCCAAAGTAAGCCTGGACACCGGTTCTTCTTCGGCGCTGCTGCTGCCCGCCGGCGCCATTTATCAGACCGGTGATAAAACGCAAGTTTGGGTAATCCGGAATCATAAAGCGGTGCTTACGGAAGTAAAAACCGAAGGGTATGAAGGGAACCGGGTTAAGATTGTCCGGGGACTGGAAAAGGGCGACATCGTAGTTTCCGGCGGCGTGAATAAACTGACGGAAGGGCAGGAAGTACGTTTGGAAAGTAGTGAAGCAAAATGAGAAGCAACTGGGCCGCATGGTCGATCAAACATAAACAGGTGATTTACTTTTTCGCAGTGCTGCTGACGATAATGGGCCTTTTTTCGTATTTTACCTTGGGCCGACAGGAAGATCCGGGCTTTACTGTCAAGCAGATGGTCATTTCCGCCGCCTGGCCCGGGGCTACCGCCAAACAGATGGAATGGCAGGTCACCGATAAAATTGAAAAAATCGCGCAGACCGTGCCCGACATCGATCACATCACCAGCTACTCCCGTCCCGGTTCCTGCGTGGTCAACGTCTATGTAAAAGAAAACCTGTCCGCTGCAGAAACCAGACAGCGCTGGCAAGAAGTCCGCAACCTGATCAATGACGGGAAAAATGCACTTCCTGCGGAGCTGTACGGACCTTATTACAACGATCATTTTGACGATGTATTCGGCAATGTGTACGCCGTCACCGGCGACGGTTATTCCTATGAAGATATGCGCAAAGAAGCCAGCCGCATCAAAGACCGCTTTGTACTGATTCGGGATGTAAAAAAAGTAGAACTTTTGGGCGTGCAGCCGGAAAAAATCTATATCCAACCGGATAACGCCAAACTGTCCCAGTTAGGCATGAGCATCGAGCAGCTGGCCTCGGTCATTCAGGCGGAGACCGCCGTGACTCCCGCTCCCATGAAGCACAGCACGGAGCAGAACATTTACCTGCGCCTCACCGGCTTGCCGGATACCGTAAAAAATATTGAGAACCTGCCCGTCAGTGGAAACGGACGCACCCTGCGTCTGGGAGATATCGCTGCGGTGAAACGGGATTACGCCGAACCGGCGGAACCGAAAATGTATTTCAACGGCAAGCCTGCCATCGGTATCGCCGTTTCCATGATAGACGGGGGCGATAATTTAAAATTAGGCAGCAATCTGGAAAAAGAAGTCCAAAAAATGCAAAAAGAGCTGCCTTTGGGCTTTGAACTCCATCAGGTACTGAACCAGCCTCAAGTGGTGGAAAACGCCATCGGAGAATTTATGAAAAGTCTGGCGGAAGCGATTCTCATCGTCCTGGCCGTAAGCCTTATGACCTTAGGGAGACAAAGCGGCTACGTCATTTCCGTATGCATTCCTCTGGTACTCATGTGCAGCATGGTAGGCATGTATCTGTGGGGGATCGATCTGCATAAAATCTCTCTGGGTTCTCTGATCGTATCTCTGGGGATGCTGGTGGACGATGCGGTGGTAGTGGTGGAAATGATTGAAAGCAAAATCAACGAAGGCTGGGATCGGCTGAAAGCTTGCTCCTATGCCTTTGAAAGCTGCGCGAAACCGCTCCTCACCGGCACCCTAATCACCTGCGTCAGCTTCATGCCTATCGCCTTTGCCCAATCCAGCGTGGGCGAATACGCCGGCAGCCTGTTCGTGGTAATCACCGTGACCCTGATGAGCAGCTGGCTGATCGCTTCCACCATCGCCCCGGCTTTGGCCCACTCCTGGATCAAGCCTGCATCGGCGATACCGGAGCACACAGGCACCGGTTTTTCTCCCGTGCCGCCGGAACGCACTGTCCCCGATTCAGAGACTCTTTCCGCCTCAGTAACAACCGGCGAAGCAAACACAAAAGCAGCATCGAAAAATCCTTTGTACGAAAAAGAGTTTTATAAATTTTTCCGCAAAATCCTAAACTGGTCTTTGGCACATCGGCTTACCGTCATCGTAGCCACCCTGGCCATTTTCGCCTCCTCTCTGCTTCTGGCCCTCGCCCTGAAACAAGAGTTTTTGCCGGCTTCCGTGCGCCCGGAGCTGTTAGTGGAATTGACCCTGCCGGAAGGTTCTTCCTTAAGAGCCTCCGACGAGGCGGCGCAGAAACTGACCGGACTGATCATGCAGGAAGAAGGGGTTGCCAGTATCTCCACCTATGTAGGCAAAAGCAGCCCCCGTTTTGTGCTGGTCATCGATCCGGTACTGCCCCGGGACAACTACGCCCAGCTGGTCGTCGTGGCCAAAGACGCAGAGAACCGCAAACAGCTGGAAAAGAAAATCACAAAACTGGTGGAAGAACAGCTTCCCAACGTGCAGAGTTATTCCCGTTCCATACCGCTGGGACCTCCCACCCCTTACCCCGTAATGATCCGGGTCAGCGCCCCCACCGACGGTGAAGCGAAACGCGCGGCGGAAAAATTAAAGCAAATCATGCTGAACAATAAAAATGTGACGGTAATCCGCTATGACTGGATGGAAAAATCCCCATCGGTAAAAGTAGAACTGGATGACGATAAACTGCGGCAGATGGGTCTTACCCGTAAATCGGTCTCCTCCGCTTTATATGCGGAGATCAGTGGGTACACGGTCAGCCAGTACTACGAAGGGGATCAGGCCATCGACCTGGTCTTCCGTCTGGAACCCCGTGATCACAGCAACATCAGCGACTTGGGCACGCTGAGCATCCCCACCGCCAGAGGTGCTGTACCGTTAAGCCAGGTCGCCAGCCTTTCTTACGAAAATGAGGACGGTATGATCTGGCGACGCAATCTGCTTCCCACCATCACCGTAAATGCGGGAATCACGGAGGGATCCACCGGCAATGACGTATCTCGGGAAATCATGGAAGCCGTAAAGAAAAACAGGCAGCAGTTCCCAGCCGCTGTGACCATCGAAGAGGACGGTCCGGCAGAAAAGAGCAAAACGTCCTTAGCTTCCATCCTGTCTCCCGTACCCATGATGCTGGTCATCATGCTGGTGCTCCTGATGCTCATGCTCAAAGATGTGAAAAAATTAACCGTAGTGATTTGCACGGCGCCGCTGGGCCTGATTGGCGTCATTTGGGGACTTTTCCTGTTTAACACGCCTTTGGGTATCATGGCGGAGATTGGTGCTTTGGCTCTAATTGGCACCATTATCCGCAACACCACGGTACTGATAGACCAGATCGATCAGCACCTGGCCCAGGGAATGACGCCCTTACAGGCGGTAAAAGAATCGGTGGTAGTACGGTTCCGTCCCATCATGCTGACAGCCCTCACCACGGTTCTGGGCCTTTTGCCCATGTTCCCCAGCGATTTTTGGCGGGGCCTGGCCATTGCCATCTCCTGCGGCCTTACGGCAGCGACGCTGATCACACTGCTTGTCATGCCCACCTTGTACTGCCTGGTATTTCAGATTCCCAACGAAGAAAAAGCGTAGCACGCAAAGCAAACCCGAAACCAAAAACAATGCGTTCCCCAAAATAGGAAAAGGGGCAGGGATATGGATTCGTCATCCATTCCCTGCCCCTTTGCCACATCAATCACAGCTCCGCCAAATAAGACAGCGCCAACGCATAGCCTTTGCTGCCCAGTCCGCAAATCTGCCCAACGCAGCCGGCGGTGGTGACGCACTGACGGCGGAAGTCTTCCCGCTGATGGATATTGCTGAGGTGGACTTCTACGGCCGGCAGATTCACGGCTTTCAACGCGTCCAGTACAGCCACACTGTAATGAGTATAGGCCCCCGGATTAATCACAATCCCGTCCTGCCTGCCATAGGCCTCCTGAATCCAGGAAACCAGCTGTCCTTCGGAATTGGTCTGTTTGATTTCTACCTCTAACTGAAGCTGGAGCGCCGTTTCCTCAAGGTAAGCGCAAAGATCCCGGTAGGTTTTCTGACCATAGATTTCCGTTTCACGAATGCCAAGCATATTCAGATTGGGACCGTTCAATATCAGAATTTTTTTCATACTACGCCTCCTGTGAGTTGCATCGCCTGTTTGAATTCGGGACCGCAAAACGTTCCGCCTTACGACATGTCTCCTGAATGGGGCTGCACCTTACGGTAGCCTATTGTCGCCGTTTATCCCAGACGCTCTTTCACACCACGCAGCAGGGCTGTCAGGCCTGCTTTCAGGCTGCCCCCATTCGTGACCGTAAGGTCGGCGGCCTCCCGATACAGCTTTTCCCGCCGGGCATACAACTCGTAAATTTTCTCTTTTCCTGCGGCCAACAAAGGCCGGCTTCCTGTCTCTATATCCCTGACGATGGCGCCGGGAGAACGGTCGATAAAAACGATCAGACCGTTTTTTTTCAAGCAGGCAATGTTTTCCTCGCGCAGCACCACGCCGCCCCCCATAGCCAGCACTTTATTATCTGTTTGACTCAGTTTCCGCACTATGGCGGTTTCCCAGTCCCGGAAGCGGTCCTCACTGACTGCGAACAATTCCGGGATGGTTTGGCCAGAGGCTTTTTCAATTTCTTCGTCCGCGTCCAGGAACTCTCGCCCCAGCAATTCCGCCAGATAGCGCCCCAACGTACTTTTGCCGCTGCCCGGCATACCGATCAGCACAATGTTTTTCATAGTTCTTCCCTTTGTCCTGCGCTCATTCCCCTGTCAGCCCTGCCGCCAGGGAAGCGATACAGTCCCCGTCAAATTTTCGCCCCAGCCAGATTTCTTCGGCCGCCACAGCCTGGGCCGCCAGCATAAATAAGCCGTTGACCGCCGGTTTCTTTTGCTGCCGGGCCAGAGAGAGAAAACGGGTAAGGGACGGATTGTAAACCAGATCCACCGCCGCCGCGAAATGCGCTATCACGCAAGCATCGGCAGGGGATTCTTCTGTGCGGGGAAACATGCCCACGGGCGTACAGTTGATGAGC